>VMBT01001342.1_pt1 | contig 13150 bp, 21 predicted proteins | sample 4404301 | NCBI WGS metagenome assembly VMBT01 (sample SAMN12238535, study PRJNA552566) | marine metagenome | isolation source: Coastal seawater | place: USA: coastal Georgia, Sapelo Island | collected 2008-08/2009-08
TGTACAAAGAAAAGAGTCCTTACAGCGACTTTCTACGCTGGAAGGAAACAGGTAAAGCGCGGTACTGGCCTGGCTATCCACACTTTAAAAAGTTTACTAAAAAGGACAATGGACAAAGATCCTAAGTTTTATGATGTTGAACGAGTATGGGGTTTTTACGACGTTCTCGCTAACTTTAAAAATACTAAAGTTAAAGAGTTAGTCGTAAAACCCAATACTTGTTTGAGTTTTCAACGTCATAAACATAGAAGTGAATTTTGGCTTGTAAACGAAGGCATTGCTCGCGTTGTACTTTCAAACGACTTTCCTGAGTCTTGTAGTAGAGGAAATCCAGATAGACGGCAGGAATTAATAGAACGCGCCGCGAGAACTGTTATTTTACATAAGCATCAACACTTACACATACCACAGGGCGAGTGGCATCAATTAATTAATCCATCTAATTTAGAACTAAGCATTATTGAAATACAATACGGTGATATGTGCGAAGAAGTTGATATAGAAAGGCTTTACCAATGAATGTATTTGTACTAGCAAAGAAGCAGACCGAGATCGCAGAGATGCAATGCGATAAACATGCTGTAAAGATGCCAGTAGAAAGTGGGCAAATGCTTTCAACAGCACATCGTATATTGGACGGTGAAGAAGAAATGCGTCCTTCTAGATCTGGAAAACGCATGGTAAAATACTTTAAACTGTCTGATAGACAAAAAGAAAGAACACTATACAAAGTAGCACATCCTAAGCATCCATCTACACTATGGACAATGGAAACAGTTGAAAACTATATGTGGCACTTCGAACTGTGGAAGGAAATGCTAACAGAATATTTGTATCGATATGGCAAGATGCATAAGGGTTGGGAGTTATTTGACTTGTTAGAGTCTCCTCCTGACAATATTCCGGATGGCCCACTTACACCGTTTCCGCTATGTATGCCGGAGCAGTATAAGTGTGCTGATCCAGTACAATCTTATAGAAACTTTTATATAGGAGAAAAATCCAGATTTGCCGCTTGGAATAAAGCAAGATCTAAGCCAGACTGGTACGTAATATGACAAACACAATTTATATTATACCTATTGAACCTATTGACCAACGCTACACAAAGCAATGGTACGATAATATTCCACTACTTCTTGAAGAAGAAATTAGGCGCACTGGCGCTAATTTTGTGGTCAAGAACATTGATGGAGTTACTTTAGAAGATAAAACCACAACCGGTGCTTTCCTTGATTTCGGAAAAACTAATCAATATAAGGCAAGCCAAACGGCGCGTGTAAGTGAGTTGTTTAGCCAAGGAGAGATTAAGCCTGGCGATAAATTCTTAATCACTGACGCATGGAACTTCATTGTAACGCCCATCAAGTACATGAGCGAACTGCTTGACATTCCTGTAGAAATACATGGTATATGGCATGCAGGCGCATACGATCCAACCGACATTTTAGGCTTTAAAATGTCTAAACCTTGGTGCAATGTCCAAGAGCAAGCATGGTACCATGCTTTGGACTATAATTATTACGCTACAGACTTCCATAGAGAAATGTTTTTGCGTAATTTAGGTTTGGATCACAGATCAACAAAAGCAATGAGAAGCGGACAGCCACATAATCCTATCATACAGCAGTTAGAACCGTTTTATGATAGTAAAAAAGAATATATGGTTATGTGGCCACATCGTTATAATGAAGACAAGCAACCTTTTATTATGGAGGATATTAGGGATAATTGTAATTATGAAATGTGTGTGACGCAAAAACTAAATTTATCTAAGCAACAATACTACGAAACAATGGGTAAAGCAATGGCTGTATTCAGTTGTAGTTTACATGAAAACTTGGGAATTAGTATGATGGAAGGTTGCCTGGCTGGTGCAATTCCTATTGTTCCTAACAGGGCTAGTTATAAAGAAATGTATTTGGATATATTCAAGTATCCTAGCGTTTGGACTGACGGTGAAGAGAATTATAAAAAACATAGAAAAGAACTATGTGATTTTATTGATGATCTTTTAGGACGATACGAAATAATTAGAAACAACGAACTTAAAGAACAAGTGGAAATTTTGAAGAAAGATTATCTGAATGCTCAAATTATGATTCAAAATTTGATCAGAAAAAATGCTATTTGATCATCATTTTATTGACAAAGGCCTAAATAACCTTTATAATATATTATTACTTGGAGAACTGAATGAGCATTAGCAGAACAATTAGAAATAGAATACTAGAAGATAGAGGACGTTTCTGGGCAGGCGACAATATTTCTCAATACATAGGAAAAGGAGAAAAAGATTTACTTATTTTAGAACTTACAGAGAAGTTCGAAGACGTATTAGATTCTCTGCTTATTGATAGGCATAATGATCCTAACTCCCAAGACACACCAAGACGTTTAGCAAAAATGTATGTAAATGAACTTATGAGCGGACGTTTTGACAAAATGCCCAACGCAACAGCATTTCCTAACCATGTTGAAGATGGTTATGAAGGTATGCTCGTTGTAAGAAGTGAACTAAGAAGTGTTTGTTCGCATCACTTTCAGCCAGTAACTGGCGTTGCGTATATTGGCATTATTGCGGCAGATACACTTATTGGCTTATCTAAATATACACGTATCGCGCAATGGTGTGCTAGACGCGGAACACTACAGGAAGAACTTGCTAACGATATTGCACAAGAGATTATTAAAGCAACAGGATCTAACGACGTAGGTGTTTATATACAAGCAACACATGGATGCTGTGAAAACAGAGGTATTATGGCGCACTCTAGTTTAACACAGACTACAGTTTTGCGTGGTTCATTTAAAGAAGATGCCAGCACAAAGAAAGAATTTTTTGATAACATTAAACTACAGCAAGAATTTGCTCCAAGGTAACAAGGAGAGTTAAATACATGAAGATGATTCATCTAAACATCGAAGACATTAAAACACAAGTTTTAGATATCGCTCAACAAATCTATGCCAGTAACTGGCGGCCAGACTACATTGTAGGTATTACAAGAGGCGGGTTAATTCCCGCCACCATGTTGAGTCACTATCTAGAAACGACCTTGCATACATTAGATGTAAGACTACGAGACGGAAATAGTCTGCAATCTAACTTGCAAATGGCCGCTGATGCGTCAGGTATAACTAAAACTAGTTTTACTCATGAAGAAGTAAGCGAGCCTAAAAATATACTCGTTGTAGATGATATAAATGATTCTGGTGCTACATTTGATTGGATAGTAAATGATTGGATGAATGCACCGATTCCGGGTGTTAAATCTTGGGACAAAGTCTTAGGTTCTAACGTTCGTTTTGCTTCACTAGTTAATAATGAAGGAAGTAGATTTAAAGATATTACTTACACTTCATTACTAATCAACAAAACGGAAGATCCATCGTGGGTCGTATTTCCGTGGGAAAACTGGTGGAGTGATAAAAATTGGTAATAAAAACATTAATTGATCAATTAAGGAGGTAATGGATGTTATCAAAATATTTGGAAGGTGTTGATAAGGCACTAGTACGTAATCTAGTCATTATGCACACCATTGTAATTGCTATCAGTAACTACTTGGTACAATTCAAATTTAACTTATTCCCAGGCGCAAACTTGCCATTCTTTGGTGAGTTTCCACTAGCGGCGGCGGCATTTACGTTTCCGTTAGTAGTTATTGCTACGGACTTGACGGTTCGTATGCTAGGTAAGCAAACCGGTAGGGCAGTTGTTGGACTTGCTGTTATTCCTGCTATCATTGCTAGTATCCTTGTTATTGCACTAGGTGGTGCACCAATGGAGAAAGCATTGAGAATTGGTTTAGCAAGCGGTGTTGCTTATGGCGTTGGTACTATGTTGGACGTATATGTATTCCAACACATTCGTGACAAGTACACGGATATGTGGTGGGCGGCACCTGCAATCTCAACAATTGCGGCAAACATTATTGATACATATTCATTCTTCTATACAGCGTTCTATCCAGCAGATTGGCTATCAGCGGTAGCGTTTAACCAAACGTTAACTAAGATTGTTGTTGGATTAGTTGTATTCTTACCAGCATATGGTGTATTGTTAAAATATCTACAAGGCAAAGCACAGAAGGCTTAAATGGGTAAGAGGGATAGTTCAACGGGATATCTTATTGTTCTATCCCTCTTTATTCTTTTAATATCCGGGTGTTCTGGTTCATCTGATTCAGGTCTATGCAGGTCTGTCGGTGGAGTATTCACACATTCGTGGCCATCGTCGGATATTAATATATCAGAGACAGGTATTGATTGGCGCGAAGCAGGTATGATGTGGGAAGCGGCAAACTTAACATTTAACTATGGTATTCCTGGCCAAATAAAGTATGGCGGATCTATTAGCGATTCCAACCAATGCGGCCTCGCCGTGTGGGAGGAAACAAATACTATCACGCAATCATGCACAATTTACTTAAACGAGGAACTGATTAGCGCAGGACAATGCCAAAAGCGAAGATATGTCATAGCACATGAACTAGGACATTGTTTAGGAATAGAAGGGCATATATTTGTCTCAGAAGGTGGTAATATAATGTCTTCAACTGGTGGATATTATATTGATGAGTCAACAATAGAAAAGATGGCAGAACTATATAAAACTAACGAGTGTAACTAGTGAAACCTCTATGTTTAATACCATGGACAAGTATTGATATAAGCCCACGCGGAACCATCGCTCCGTGTTGTAAATTTCAAAACAAAAATTATGATTCTTTAAATATTAACAAGAATACAATTAGTCAATACGCATCAAGTGATTATCTTAATACAATCAAACAAGAAATGCTAAATGGAGAGTGGCCTGAAGGATGTATTAGATGCCGCATTGAAGAAGAAAGTAATATTAAAAGCAAAAGAATTCTTGATTATGAACGCTGGCCAGAAGAATTCGATAATTATACTCCCGAAATGGGCTTTATAATAGCAAGCATCGCCTTTGGTAATACATGCAATTTAAAATGTATTACGTGTCACGGAAGCGCAAGCAGTCGTTGGAGGAAAGAGTATAAAGAATTATATGGTATAGATGTGCCACACAATGAATTTATTCCAGAAACGTGTGATGATATATTCAACGCACTACCAAACGCAATACATTTCGACATCCCTGGCGGAGAACCTTTTTTAAGTGAAGTAGATAAGCAACTTGACTTATTAAAAAGATATATTGACAGCGGACAAAGTAAAAATATGTCCCTGCATTATACAACAAATGCTCAAATCTATCCTGAAGATAAATGGTGGGCGTTGTGGGAAAACTTTAAAGAAATAGATATGCAATTAAGTATTGATGGAATATATGACAGATATGAATATATAAGATATCCAGGAAAATTTGAAATTTTAGAAAAAAATATACAAAAATATATTTCTAAAGAACAAAAATTAGATAATTTTAGATTAAGCGTAAGCCATACTGTTAGTGCTTACAACATATATTATTTAGACGAGTTCTTTAATTGGTGCAATGAGATGGGACTGCCAAAGCCGTGGTGTGGCAGAGTGCATAATCCTTCCCATATGCGTCCATGTGTTTATAAGAAAGAAATAAGAGAAGAAATAGCAGATTATCTAAATAAAAGTGCAATAAAAGACGTTAATGCTTGGGCCAATTATATGTTAAAAAATGATAGTAGTGAATATTACAAAACTTTTTTAACTATGAAAGATAAACATGATAATTATAGAAATACAAGTTTCGCAACAATATTTCCTGAAATGGAAAAATTAATCAATGATTAAATTGACAAAATTATATAATATGTTAAAATATTTAGACATAGGAGAAAAATAAATGAGCGGGTTACCTGAGTTTACATCTACAAAAACTTTTTACAACTTTCCGTGTGCTCATAGACAGCACAAACATGATGGAAATTGTGCTATGATACATGGCTACAGTCGTAGTTTCCATTTTGTATTTGGTGCACATACTATGACAAAGGAAGGGTTTCTTGTAGACTACAGCGATTTAAAAGAACTAAAAAGATGGTTAGAAGAAAACTATGACCATACGTTTGTTATTGATCACGATGATCCTTTTATGGAAACATTCCAAATGCTACACGACGCAGGTGTATGTAAGTTAATTGTACAAGAAGAAGGGCCAGGCATGGAGGGAACTGCTATGCGTATTTGTAACTGGGCAGATGCATGGTTGCGTGAAAGAACAGGCGGTAGAGCGTGGGTTATTAGTGTAGAAGCAAGAGAAAACGACAAGAACAGTTCAACCTATTATAACCCTGATGCAGGGTTTAATGGATGGGCGTAATCAATTGTAATACAGGATTCCAACCACTTAAAGAATGTTGGTTAGGCGATTGCTATCCTCCGGAGTTCTTTGACTACATTGATAATGAAAAAGTAAAAAATGTTCTTCGACAAATTACTGAAGAAACTATAGAAGATTTAGAGAACATTAAAGAAGTATTAGAGAGCTACGGCGTAACAGTAAAACGCCCGCGTGTCTTTGACTTTGAACATATATATAATGTTTATAGAGTAGGCGGGTCATGTGTTGATAATAATCTAAACATAGATTTAGATAAGGTATTAATGCAGTTTCCTGATCTAATGAATAAGGATGTTGCTTCTGAATGGCTAAACAATTATGATATACATAATGAACCTGGTAGATTTACAAAACCCCCACTTTTTCCAAGAGATGAGCATAGCATAATAGGAAACACTTTTTACACACTACGAAATAGAATTGCCGAAGGAGAAGAGGAAGACCTAAAAACACTCGCCTACGGAAAATCTACCTCTTTATATTATGAAGACTTATATAAAGAGATAGAAGAAAACATTGTAAATTGCTGTGAAGATATTAATTCTATAGATTTTTGGAATCAAGGACCAAATATTGTTAGATTAGGTGACACGATAATACTAGATGGCCTGCCACAAAAACCTTATTATTGGTTCAGAGAACGCCTTAAAAAAGATTATAAGATTATTACCGCTTTTAATGAGGGGCATTCTGACGGTATATACAATCCAATAAAACCAGGTGCATTTATATCCAATGGAGAGGCATTACAATTTAAAAAGTATTTTCCAAGTTGGGATGTTTTTTATTTACCCGATACACAATGGCCTAACATGTCGCCGTTTTTAGAAATTAAAAACAAAGTACAAGGAAAATGGTGGATCCCTGGCGAAGAACACAACGACGATTTAATAGATTTTGTGGATAAATGGTTCAGTGAATGGATAGGGTTTTGTGAAGAAACAGTATGGGACGTTAATGTATTAATGGTGAATCCCGAAACTGTACTATGCTTAACCGAAAACAAGGAACTATTTAAGTGGTTTAACAAGCACAACGTAGAACCTATCGTAACTCCATTTAGACACAGGTTCTTTTGGGACGGCGGATTACATTGCCTAACATTAGACATCCATAGAGAGGGAGGCATAGAGAGTTATGCAAGATGATATAGACAAAATTGAATATAATAGCGATATTATATATAATAAGAAATTTAAAATTTTAAAAGAATATTATGCCAAATCTGAAAAATGGGATAGCGAATTTATCAACAACAACCCCGTCTCAATTAAAAAAAGTTTGGAAATGTATGAACGGATTAACTCTTTAAATCCTTCGTTAGTGATTGATGCTGGATGCGGTGATAACTTACATAAACATAAAATAAAAAATCTAATTGGTTTTGATCCTTTTTTAGAACCCGAACATCGTTTTCCTAATACTCCTGGACCTGACTTTAAATCTTCAATTTTAGACGCTAATTTTGAATTAGAATCTGCAGACGCAGTTTTGGCTTTAGGTAGCATAAATTTTATAAGTTATGAATATATACAACAAAATTTTGAAAAAATATATAGTTGGGTTAAACCAAATGGTTTAATTGAATTTAAAACGCACGATGGATTTAGTTCATTAATTACTAGGACTGATAAAAATTTCCATAAGAAATGGGGCATTTGGTCAAGAGAAATGATTGATTATTTTACAAAAACATATAATCTAGATTATGTAGTAGAACCCGAAGTTTTTTTGTTTGAATCTGAAAATGACCAGGATGCTCAGAACCGTTGGGGGAAGGATAGTAATTATAAAAAGTTTTGGACTTGGATTAAATTATAAGTACACTAAAATGAACACACACAGAGAGGGAGGCATAGAGAGTTATGCAAGATGATATACAAAAAGCAAAAGAATTAATAGACGACAGTCTTAAAAAACTAGTTAAAAAGCACTGGTTTTACAGCAAATTTAGAGACCCAGCAATAGTAGAAGTAGTTGACAATTTAGTAGAATCTGCTACAATAATAAGTAAACTTCCAAAAAGATTAGAACAAGAAAAGAAAGAGTGGAAAGAAGAATACGACGAGATGCAAATTAAAATACAGCGAATGTTAAAAGGGCCTAGTTGGGGCATGTCTAGAGACGAACATCAAGCAACACCACTACATAAATTATTTGGCGATAAATGGCAAGGAAATAAACCTAATGAAGATTAGATACACTGAAATATTTTATAGTTTACAAGGCGAAGGTAAGTTTACAGGCGTACCGTCTGTATTTTTGCGACTGTTTGGCTGTAATTTAAAGTGCCAAGGCTTTGGTATGCCACGTGGTGAGTTAAGCACAGAGCGGCTTACAATTAATGCCGCAAACTATACACACTTCGATGATCTACCGTTAGTGAGTACAGGGTGTGACAGTTATGCAAGTTGGGACTCTCGGTTTAAACATTTAGCAACAGACGTAAACTTAGATGGACTAGTAGATGACTTGTTAGCAAAAACACCCAATGGTAGTTGGATGATGCCAAATGGGCAAGACATACACTTGGTTATTACAGGTGGTGAGCCCATGATGTGGCAAAAGATATATCCTGCGTTATTTGCACATGAACGCATGCAGGATCTTAAAAATGTTACATTTGAAACTAATACTACTAAAAAACTAAAAGGGGAATTTGCACAATACTTAGGACACTACATTGAATGGATGCAATGGACAAAACCAAACAGACCTCACATTACTTGGTCCTGTTCTCCTAAACTATCTGCAAGTGGTGAACCGTGGGAAAAAGCAATTAGACCCGAGGTGGCGGCACAGTACTTCAATGTACCGCAATCCGATATGTATCTTAAGTTTGTAGTAGATAGTGAAGAAAGCATGGTAGAAGTAGAACGAGCAATCGCAGTATATAAAGAGTTAGGTGTAGACTGCCCTGTTTATTGTATGCCTGTAGGTGGTTTGTATGATGATTATAAAAAGAATACGCGCATTGTCGCAGAAGCAGTTATGAAACATGGACTACGTTATAGTCCAAGACTGCACTCTGATTTGTTTGGCAATGCTTGGGGAACATAATGAGTATATTTGATAAATTAAAAAATGTGTTTGGTTCTGAACCAGATCCGGCTCCAGTAAAAGAACCAAAGAAAAGAATGACGCCAAAGGAGAAAGCGACAAAGAAGGGTGAGCCGTGGTTTACTATTGTTGATGTAGAGATTAATAGTGAGAATCCACTTAACGGTGCGTTTGAGTTAGACTGGAACGAACCATTTGTTAAGATGCTACGCGGTCACGGATTGGTAGGCGACACAGACGAAGATATAGTAGATCAATGGTTCCAAGATCTATGTAGGCAGATCGCAATGGAAACGTATGATGAAGATGTAGTTGGAACTAATGTTAATATACAAATGCGCGATATAGAAGGCGGCAAACGGGAATATAAATAATTTTAATGTTTCGTAGATCCAGCAACGTTATTAATTCTATTATTTGTGTAGGTGGTGCCCATACCTCAGGCGCCAAATGCGTTAACGACTATTCACGTGTTGCTGATGATCCAAACAAAAAAACACTAAACATACAAGACGATCCGCACCCCGATAACAAAGCAAACGCATACTGGGTTCATATTACTCCCGTTATGCAAATAGGCAGTTTATTAATTTCAAAGCCACATTGGGATAATGTTAACATTATGTTTAACACATTAGATTATGTTAGACGTAAACCGCATCCGGAAGATACTATCGCTGTAGTAGGCTTTGAGAAATGGACAAGTGGTTCAGATAAAGACGTAATAGATTTTCATGAACAAATGAAAAGTATGAACGTTCCGCACATCATGTTTAATACTTCTGAGCATCTTAATGTCCCCCCAGAAAACCAGTATGATTTTGGGGATTCCTATATAGATCCATATAACCCTGCAGGGACTATGGTTTCTCAGTTAAAAGCACAAAATATTGATTTCAACCCTGGAACTGAGTATTTTGGCATAGATGGCCACAAACGATGGGCGAGGGTATTATTAAAATACTTGACACAGATAGCGTAATATGCTATTCTTATAGTATTATAACAGATTCTGTAGGAATACAGAATAACAACGGTATAAAATATTTTATATCACAACAACCAAAAGGAGGTAAGATATGGCTGGAAATATCGTTGACACAGCGTTAGGCTGGGTAAGAAAATTGACTGAAGTAGGTGTTGCTCTAGTTTCACTAGCAGTAGTTCTACAAATCATTTTCGGCCCTGGTGTAGCGTTTTTGCCAGGCGATGTTGTAGGTAACATTATCGGACTCGTGTCTGCACTAGGTAGCAACGGACTTGTTGGCTTAGTAGCAATCGCAGTTCTATATTGGCTATTTACGAGGAAGTAATATCGCTTACTCTCATTGGAAAGTGGTTCGGCTAGGCAGAGCTAGCCGTTCTACTTTTCGCATTTTTCTACTACTATGAAATATCTATTAATAGACACCGCTAATATGTTTTTTAGGGCAAGGCATGTAGTTGCTAAGAGTGTTGATACTGACACCAAACTGGGCCTTGCTATTCACGTAACTCTCGCATCCGTGGCTAAAGTATGGCGCGACTTTAATGCTGACCATGTTATATTTTGTTTGGAAGGCAGAAGTTGGCGTAAATCTTTTTATGAGCCATACAAAAAGAACAGAGCAGTAGCACGACAAGCACTCACTGAAAAAGAACAGGAAGAAGATAAACTGTTTTGGGAAGTGTATGAAGACTTTACTACATTCCTACGAAACAAAACTAACTGTACTGTAATACAGAATCCAGTGCTTGAAGCAGATGATCTTATTGCTGGCTTTATACAAGGACATCCAAACGACGAGCATTTTATTATTAGCAGTGACAGTGACTTTTATCAACTGTTAGATACTAATGTTAAACAGTACAACGGTATTACGGATCAGTTAGTAACCATAGAAGGCATCTTTGATAAAAAAGGTAATATGGTTATTGATAAGAAAACTAAGGAACCTAAGGAGATACCTAATCCCGAGTGGATATTGTTTGAGAAGTGTATGCGCGGTGATCCAAGCGACAATGTTTTTACTGCTTATCCGCGTGTTCGTAAAACAGTATTGAAAGAGGCGTTTGAGGACAGGCATAATAAAGGTTATGTTTGGAACAATATGATGCTACAGCGATGGGTAGATCATAACGAAGTAGAACACCGTGTAAAAGACGACTACGAGCGTAATCGCACACTAGTTGATCTTACAGCACAACCCGAAGAGATTCGTAGCGTAATAGACGAGACTATTGGAGAGATCGAATCTAAAAGCAACGGCAATGTTGGAATACACTTTCTTAAGTTTTGTGGCAAGCACAATCTACAAAAACTAGGAGAGGAGTCCACTAAGTTTAGCGACTTACTAAATGCGAGTTATTCTCAATGAGCAAGAAAACTGAAAAACAAAAAGCAATAGAGGAACTCATTAAGAAGCAAAGAGAGTTTATGGCAAAGGTTAATGAGGCAGGATACTCAGACGAGGAGTACTGGCTTGAACAAGGTGAGTATCGTGATCGCCAAGTAGAACTTGCTAAGTTAATCCATAAAGAAGCACACAAAACACACTGGGACGAATATAAAGACAATCTCAAAGCAGATATTGGTAAGTTAGATGAAGAATAGAGATTTGTAGAAAACTTGACTTTATTATCATTTTCAACTATACTATTTAATTATGAGCACATATCAAGAAAGACAAGCAAAGGCGGCGCGTAAGAAGCGTAGGCAAGCAATGGCTGGTAAAAAGCGTACAAAGATCGGCCCTTCTAAAGTATTGACTATTCCATCATATGAAACGCCTAGTTTAGGCTGGCCCTCTTTAAACTCTCGAGTAGCAATGGCTCCTAAACGCGAATCGATTAAATCCACACAACACACAATCGCTCCTGCTTATAACAAAGGTGCTTATCAAGTTATTAGCAAGGATTGTATCAAAGACATAGGAAGATAATATGTTATTCACAGCACTTAAAAAATACGCAGACTTTACCGGAAGAGCAGATAGACAAGAATATTGGGGATTGTTTTTATTTATTTTTATTGCTTCATTCGTTGCAACTATTCTCGATTTAATGTTTTATGCTACAGTTGAGATAGGCCCGTTTTATGTTATATTAATACTAGGGGTTTTTATTCCGTCAATTGCAACATTAGCAAGACGCAATCGAGATGCAGGATGGAGCCAGTGGGCATTTATTTTGGTATTCATTCCACTTGTTAATCTTATCTATTATATTGTTATCGGGTGCGTACCGACAAAGGAAAAATAAAATGACAGACGACACCGTAGCAAAACCATTAGTAAAAGACAGATTTTGGATACTGTCTAAAAATGGTGAGAGTGTTGGCTTATTGAATAGAATCGGCGACTCTCATTATGTTGTTACGCAACACGGCAAAAAGATTGCCTTTAACTCCAAGAAAACATTAATGGACAAGTATCCGCTTCGCTTTATTAAGTACAAAGCAAGCGACGTAGTTACAAAACCAGAAGACGAAGTTCACGGATATCCAGTTAATTCTAAGAGTGCATTTAACGTTATATACGATCTCAAAAGAAAACTACCAATGTTTAATAAAAGAGGTGATAGCAAGTGTTGGTTTTGTGCCGGGCATTACATTATTAATTTTACTAAGATAGGATGGACTACTGCATTTTGTCCTAAACTTATTACATTAGACAGATATGGATATAAAGGCCCTTATAAAACAGCGGCCGAGGCAAAGGAAGCATTAAAGTATGCCAAATCCACAACTTAATCTACGTCCTGTAGAAAACTTGCTTAATCAAATAGCAGGTATACGCC
>VMBT01001344.1_pt1 | contig 13133 bp, 18 predicted proteins | sample 4404301 | NCBI WGS metagenome assembly VMBT01 (sample SAMN12238535, study PRJNA552566) | marine metagenome | isolation source: Coastal seawater | place: USA: coastal Georgia, Sapelo Island | collected 2008-08/2009-08
CCGTCTTAGACGGGAAGAGGTATTTCAGTGCTTCAATGCTATCAACACCTAATTCCTGCAAGTTTCTGACAACAATTGAGTTGTTAAGAATGTCTTGCGTTGAATCTTCGTATACGGGTCCCAGCCAACGCCATTGAATAGTGATATCACCATCTGGGATTAAGCCTAATACACCGGGAGGTATTTGTTGCGTCCGAAGACAAGCCATCATTAATTGTTTGACTTGATCTTCAAACATAGACATTGCATCGTTATACATACTTACTTCTTCTGGTGATGCACCCTCAGAAGGAGTAATGGGCTTCTCAAGGCCAGCAGCTGCGGCCAGGGTTTCACGGAAAAGCCTTTCTTCTTGAAAAATTATTAGTTCAATACACCTACAGATGCCATACGTGTAAATTGCATTTGCTTTCTTTTTGGCAGTTGCAGAAACACGACCGAACAAAGATTTGTACTCAGTTGCAGTAACACCTGCGGAAATCGATAATTCATCCACACCGCCTAATGCCGTGCGGATTTCTTCGCGGTACTGACGTGCGAACGAATTCTGATCACCAGTGATCGCATCAGGAACGATGTAGCCAACACGATCATTCGGCTCCAGGTTTGCAATAACTCGTGGAACGCGAATCTGACCATCGACTCCACGGCTGACAGGATCAGCCTTAAACATCGACCGACTTAAAGGACCTGCGCCTGCAAAGCCAGAGTTGGCAGCGATGGAAGGACGTTGAACTGTTGCGTCGCCACCAGACTCAATCAGGTCAGTCTTAGGACGAGAAGACAGCAGTGTGGGGTTACCAAAGAAGGTAACGTTCTTCCGCATGGTGCGGACCATCTCGTCATGGGTGACGATGTGATTCGCAAGTGCATCGAACTCACCTGTTCCCTCTGTCGAAAAACCCTTCGGGTTATTGAAGATCTCAACACAAGGGATGAAACCTAATGTATTTCGAAATGTCTTGGTTTTACCACCAACAGAATAATTAGGTTGCTCAAAAGAAATCTCACCTTCTGAATGAGTTTCTTCAATTGTTGTACGTTTAATAGATAAACGAATATATCGTTTTGCGCCCTGTTGACCCATGCCATTGGCACCAGTCAAATTTGTAGTTTGAATCTCAGGCTCAAATCCAGCACCACGGCGAACCTTGTAGCTGTAGATGATTACGACTTCATCTAGCTCACCATCGACGTTGTAATAAGTCCGATACTCGTGACGACGAAAGTAATAAAGACGATAATTAGTATCAGTTGGGCGGATGTAAAAAAGTCCTTGTCCATCACACAGAAAATAATCCCAGATTGAATCGAATCGTGTATCAAGTTGGTTGTATTTAATTACACGGTCAACAAAATCTTTGCGCTGGTTACCGAAATTATCTTGTGCAGGAAAAAACTCAACCCCTTGGCGCACGCCAAAAAGTTTCATCTGTGCCAGATGAGACGCCACAATGCCAGTGTCAATCATCGACCCACCGTCTTTATCGAGGTAGGAATCAATGATTTCCTTAAGCCTAGATTTAGCGTCCGCCGACATTAACTATTTTCCTTTTTATCTTTATTGATCTTAGCAGCCTTCGCTCGCTTCTTGGAATCAAGCCATTTGCGGAAAAAAGCTAGTTCAGCTGGGCCATAAAGCTCTGGATGTTTAAGAGCATTTTTGACCAACTTTTTGGTTTTCATTTTAAGAAACGTATTTGCCCTGGAAACCTGCAGGAACTTGACCAACCGGGACCTGACCCAATTGAGGACCCAGATAAAACTGTGCGTTCTGAATGCCGCCCATATTGCCAATCGCACCAGGGAGACTACCGAAACCCTGGGCTAAAGGAAGCTGTGGACCGGTGCGCCGAAGAAAAATTTCTCGCTCATTTGGATTATCGGTACCTTGACCTTTGTTATAAATTTTTTGCTGGCGTGCGTCTTTTTTAAAAGCTTCAGGGTTAATAGCGCTGCCAGGGCCACCCATGAAATTACCGCCAGCCATCAGGTTGCCTGGTGCGCCAGGTACACCTGCACCTTCGCCTGCGTATCGAATACCTCTATGGAACATTCTTCTAACTTCTAATCTTCTTATTTTAATCCTCTAAAACTTCATATCCAGCTGAATCATTTACCTTTGTCAGAACTACCCCGTTCCCCCTCAGGTCCCAGTCGAGTACATCCCCCTCTTGCCACCCCATCTCATCCACCAATTCATCTGGTAAGGTAATAAATGGATTGCCATTATCGTCTTCCTGCACTTCGACAATGTAATTCATTTCGACAAAAGCTTTTCCATTAGCTTATCAAGCTTGTTATTGATTTGCTTAAAGTTATCGTGCATTTCCTTGATTTCTCTGAGGAAATCTGTTTTTAAAACGTATTCAATTGGCATGCGGTTTACTTGGTCTTCCAAGAGATCAATCCTTCTTTTCTGCGAACCAATGTAATCAAAAGCCTGTTGTACACGCTCTTGTTGACGGTCCAGAATTTTATTGGCTACCCATGTTCCGCCTGTAAATGCAGAAACGATGGCAGTTGCAATGACTGCCAAATATTCCGGACCCACGAACTTAAATAAATTGTTTTTTTAATTCTAAGACTAATAATCAACCTGTAATTTACCTTTGCGCATCAACCCGGTTACCAACCAAACCAACGCATCGACGCAATCATCATGGCTACTTACACCGAAATTTGTGAGTTCCTCGAAGAGATTTGTGAAGTTCCGGTACCGATTGAAAATGATTTTTCTGTCCTCAAACATTCCCATAATTCCACGGAAACGTGCCAACTTGTCTGCACGGAAACCCTTCACAGGATGCCAGATCAAATTGTAGAGACCTTCGTTATTCAGGCAAATCCTCTTGAAGTCTGCTTCGAGGGATGCCTGGTACTGGACGGCCTCTGACCAAATATCACAAGTCGAATAAGTTGGGAAGTAATTTCCACTTTCATCTCGACCAATCACAGACCAATCATTAAGTAGTTCCTTCATTGCATCCAACTTCTCGAGGTTGCCCATCACCCTGAGACGCCTGTAATCAATGATGTGGATGCGATCTCCAATCCTTCCACCTAACACCATTACGGTGTAGTCATTCTTTTCTTTGGTGCCAGCTGAAAGATCAACACCAATTCCAAGAGCATCAAACTCTGTTGAAATCTCGGCTTTAACCAATAATTCCGGTGCCAAGGACAGCTCATTCTGACGAATGATCTTGTTCATGTACTGGAAGGAAAAAGCAATTGGGGCCTGTCTTTTCTTTTCCTTCAGATAATCAAGTGACCACATCTCTGGCCAATACGACTTCTCGTCACCGCTAACAGGATCGTTGTAAATGGCAGAGAGAACAATCTGAGACCAGTTGTTCTGCTCATTAAACGTTGTCGCATGAATGTCATCATGCCTAAAACGAGTACCAAGACAGATTGCTCTACCACCCTCGAACATGGTCGGTGCGATAACCGCGTTCCAGTTCTCCTGCATCTGTTTACGGATGTCAGGGTTGGAAATATCAGCAGCAGATTTGATTGCGTCATCGATCATCACAAGGTGAGATCGTTTTGATGTCACTGAACCCTTGAGACCTGCAGCACACAAGGTAAATTGTTCTTCACCAGTTGTATCGATACCTGCAAATTTATGATCAATTGACCAGTACTCGTTACTGGTTACGTTCTTCAAAAGGCGAACGGTAGGGAAAACTTCTTGATACCGTTTGCTCTCAATAATACGTTTGATTGTTGCGGACTTAGAACGTGCAATGTCAACCGTATAAGACAGATAAAGAATCTGTAATGGACGTTTTGCCTGGGTATGAATGCCAATGGCCCATGCCGTTAGCAAACCGAGAACCGTGCTTTTAGCTGAGCCCCGTGGTGCCAGAAGATCGACATTCGGTCCTGCAATACGCAACAGGCAGGAGCTGTCTTCTTCCGTAACAAAATGACGGTTCCAGGCTTTATGGTGTTCTGCCGGAGGTTTATCAGCTACGTAATCACAGAAATAACCAAAGTCTTCCCGTGCCCTCTCGAGTAGCTTCTCGTTTGGATTCTCCTTAACCTTAAAGTTCTTGGACGCAGCGCGAGCATTACGTCTGTGGGCCAGGTGAATATAAGAAGGCACGATCAGTATTCAGTTAACAATTGAATACTAACTTACTTTGAAGATTTACGTTTTTGATCCTTATACTTGCGAGCTTTATCTAAAGCGGCTTTACGCTTCTCTTTGTCGCTCATCTCAGAGCCATCCTCCTTCTTGGCTTCTTTTTTCTTGAAGTACTCAAGAAGCTGGGGTGGCATTTTTCCTTTAGCCATCAGATCCTACCGCCAGTGTTACGAAGTTGACCCATCGAACGCATCCGAGCTTTGAGTTGTTCAAACTCAGGTGCACCATGGGAAGCACGGCCAAGCATTCCAGGATCAGACACAAGACCGTAACCGGGTTGTTGCCCCTGACGCTGAACCATGTCAGGCACTCCGAGGGGACGAGCTGTTTCTTCTTGTTTTGCAAACTTACGCTTACTGACTGCATCACCGGGACGAACACCCTTACCGGCAAGTTTTACAGCTTTGCGTGGATTACCCGCACCCATTTGACTATTGATATTTATAGAACAATTCTAAAACGTATTATTCTTCCAATTGCATGCGAGACCATACACTCATTGTTGCTTCTTCCAGGGGGATCTCAATTGGATCATCCTTGAAGATAAACATCAACTCACGAATGGCGCGGTCAGCACCAGCCATCAAAAGACCCTTACGATCTTTCATGCCAGTGAATTCTTCTACCTGTGCAATTGCACCACGGAGTTCTTTTTGCATGGAGGCAATACGAGCAACTCCAGCATCACGCTTCACAACACCGTCTTCGATTGCATCACGGAGTTTGCGAATGTCTTCTTGCATCTCATCGATCTGATACAAGAGTGTTTTACGGTGATCAGGTTTCTTGTAATTGGAATTAACCCAAAGATCACACGCAGTAATACTCCCTCGATACCCAAGGAATCGAGAGTAAAGATAAACCTCAATGACTGAGTAATTCTGAGAAGCAAATGAATTAAATGATTCCTGGGTAGAAGAATCTAAGTTGTCCACCCAGGTATCAAATAACTCAATATCGATAAGCTCGTTGGGCTTGTTTGTAATCTCGTGCTTCGTCTTTTTCTGTGAACTCCTGCTGCTGAGCTGCTGATGCTCGTTGCTCTCCAGCTCCTTTTCCGATGGTTTCACGTTCTTGCTCACCAGCAGTCTCCATTTTCTTCTTGGAAAATTCGTAAGCCACGCCAGCTGCTTGACGATATTTGTCTAAATCAAACCAATCGTCAACGTCTGTTTGTCCGGCAGGAACACTACTGGTCATGGCTCACCAATCTTACAAGAAAAATTAGAAGTTGCTCATCATTGTGGCCAGGCCCTGAGCGTAAATGTCACGGCGGCCTTCCAGAGACTTCTGACGCTGTTGACGACCTTTAGAGGCCTCAAGGCGATTCAGAAGCTCTTCAAATTTGGTGATATCAAAATAATCACCTTCGGTGCCTGTTTGGCCTTCGGGTAAAGAGCTAGTCACGGTTTATAAATCAGAAGTTGGACATCATGCTGGCAAGACCTTGCGCGTAGATGTCGCGACGGCCTTCCAGGGATTTTTGGCGCTGCTGGCGGCCTTTGGAGGATTCCAGGCGATTCAGCAGTTCTTCGAATTTGGTGATATCAAAGTAATCACCTTCGGTGCCTACTTGACCTTCGGGTAAAGAGCTTGTCATTTCAGTACTTGAAATTTAAAATAATTATAGCAATGCAAAACTTAAGTTAATTCCAGAAGCCTTGCAGTAAGCCACTGTAAAGATTGCCTTCCTGTTGAATCTTCGTAACTTCTTTCAAGCCTTCATTCTTGAGTTTTTGAGTCTCTTTATCAATCTCACCCTGAAGATTAGTCAGACCAGCACTGTATAAATACTGCCTGGTATCGCGCATATTCTGAATCTGTTCCTCCAGCTCTGCAGGAGAACCTTCAAACTGATCACCGAAATCAGGAGTCTGAACCTGAGCACGATCAGCCAGATCAGTTCCTAGATAAGTAGGCAGATATTTTGAATCAAACTTAAAGGTACGAACGCCTGTTTTCTTACCAGCTTCGTCGACGGTTTGTTTACCGAACTTCGTGTCGTAGTAATTGTCGAGATAGCTCTGATTGTATTTATCTTGATACTCTTCGCTCTTATAAAGAGAATCGCGAAGCTCTTGATTAGAAGAGTAATAACCTTGCTGAAAACGCTCCATGGCCTTGGAACGTTCCTCTTCTGTCGCCTGACGACCCAGGATTTCTTCGTATGCTGCACCAACGGCAGTCTGACGACGACCAGGGAGAATCTCTTGTTGATAAAGCTGACCCAACTCCGCAACGTCCGTCTCCGGAGGAGTCATGTCATACTTCAGAGCGTAATCCCGAAGACGAGAAGAAGCATCTTCGTAGCCAATCAAGCCCTGTTGAAGCTGAGATGTAATACCAGACTTCAGTGCACCATATCCAGCCTGTCCAGCGGCCTTACGAGCAGCTTCTCTATCTGCTTCTGCCCTACGTTCAGCAGCAGCGCGTGCCTCTGCTTTTTCTTGAGAAGCTTGTTGATATTGCAATAACCTCTCAAAGGTGTCGTCCTTTGGAGGTGCTTGATATTGAACTGTAGTACCGCCACCGCCGCCCATAACTTAAACCATGAATGATTCTGTAGGTGCTTGGGCAATTCGACCAAACATGCCCGTCATTTGTGCTCTGCCAGGAGCAATTGCTTCCTTCACTCTACCTAACCTCTGCCTAGAAGCTAATTCACGAGCAGCAGGACTTAAAGCAAAATCAGTTTGCCAGCGAGCTTGTTCACGATCTAAACCAAAACCTTTTGGAATGAACTCGCTGTATTCTTTTCGTTTTGCTGCCAGCTGACGACCAAAGTCAATATCGGCAGCCGTAGTGGTATTAAACAGATTGCTCCACATACCCATCGCAATCTGGCCTTTAGCCATATCACGAGAATTACGTATCGCATCGGCCTGAGCGGCCATCTGTGCGTTAGCAACTGCAGCTTGAGTATTAGCTTGTTTCTGTGCACCTATTGCACCAAAGATGCTTTGGATACCCATGCCAGCGGCTGTAATACCTGCTGATACCGGATCAAACATGGATTTACCTCCTGATTTACCACCTAAAGGATTTTTGGGACCCGACAAACCAGTTGTATCAACCCCAAATGTAGGGTTGGAAAACATACCAGCATTGGCAAAACCGAAATCCATTTTAAATTATTTAAAAATATTTAGTTGGAGAATAGCTACTTGCGGGAACTTGAATTTGGGGGAAACTACGCATAGTATCTGAGTAGATTCCAGGGATACGGCTCATGCCCTCGTAAGCCATGCGAGCACCCACTGGACCACCGTAAGGACTTACCGCATTGGCAATCGTCTGAGGAATATTCGCCAGAGTAGAGAACATCAAACCAGCTTGACCTTTCTGGAAAGCATCCTTACGAGCCATTTCCAGCTGTGCCTCCATACCTTCCTTAGAGCTTTGCCAAGCCATGTTTTTAAGGTACTCAGGAAGAGCACCGTAAACTTCAGCTTCAGCTGCAAGTCTTTTTGCCTCTGCTTGTTCTTTCGTTAAAGAACCTGAATCTTTAAGAAACTCCGAAAACTTACCAGCGAACTTAGGCTCGCTCATTGTTTTCGAAGAAAACTTTAAATCAGAAGGAACGTTGAAGATAGGGAAATTCATCAGAACACCGTTGCAGCTGCGTAGGGGTTGGACTGAATCATTGTCCGAACAGTGGCACCAGTTTCAGCTTGACCACCTGTTGCAAGAGCACCACCCGTCTGAAGCAAGCTCAAGCGTGCAAGTTGGTTACCGCGAGATGCCATCAGAGCCTGATTGCGAACCAGCTCATCATTGCGGAACTTCGCAATTTCAGGTGCCATTGCTTTAAATTGATCTAATTGAAGAGCATTTAAATCCCTTGTTAAATTAACAAGTTGGCCGCGTTCATATTCACCTAACTCTTTAGTGCGATCTAAATCAATACCGTAAGCTTTTTTAAGGAAATCAAGTTGTGCTTCAACTGTTCCTTCTTTGCCAGCTGTAGGAATACCAGTTACTTTCTGACGACCATACTCAGCAGCCTGGGCTGCACCTTGAGGGAGCAGTGCACCAATTCCCATCAAACCTAAACCAGCAAGTGTCCCAGGGACACCCTTGCCGAGTAATTTTGTGCCTGCATAAGTAAGACCACCTGCTCCGATACCACCAAGGGCTGCGCCAGCTGCACCGACCGGGCGACCTGCTTGTAATTCGTCAATTGCTGTCCCAATGCCGCCGAGAGCTGCAGCGCCACCTGCAAGAGATGCTCCGTACTTATTTAAAAATGACTGCGCTCTAGATGCTGCATTGGTTCCTGCTTGGCTGTAATAACCAGCCGTTGCACGAGGGTCTTGGAATGCGCCAGCAACTGCACGTCGCCTGCTGTAAGGAACAAGAGCACCGCCTGTGCCAACACGTTCTCGATTGGCCATTATTAATAGATATACTTTTATTCTTTAAATTCTACCAGCACTTAAATCTTGATATTGCTGTGTTGTAGGTAACTTAGGTCGATTTGCTGCTGCAATTTGTTGGTTGGCAACATTACCCAAACCAACGCCACCAACAGAGCCTGCAATACCGCCTGCAATAGCCCGTACAGCACGTTGAGCAGGTGTTTTACCAGTACGACCTGCAATCGTTGCTGAAACCGGTCCAGTAGCGAAGCCAGCAACCATTGGAAGTGTTACAGGGTAACCAAGCATCCGTAATTCAGGAACACCCTGTAAATTTTCCATCGTTCCTTTAACAACACCAAGATCAAGTAAACCTTTGTCTTGATAAAGAAACTTCATGTAGTTTCCATAGCGTTGTGGAGTTAGATCAGGAATATCTTCCTTAGCCGTTGCATACTTCAAAGGACGACCAGTCCTTGAAAGGAAGAAGCGTTCAAATAATTCTTGACCAGGTTGCTCAGTCTTACGACGATCTTCTGAACCCAAGCCTGCGTAACTCTGAGCGAAACCTTTTGGCCTTCCAAGTTCTCCAAGGTTAGTAATGTCATACGCCCCAGCAGCAGCGACGGCTGGTGCGGCAACTCCAAGAACTACTGCAGAACGTGCAGCAGGGGATTGAACAACTTTCGGGTCAACACCAACTTCTACAACTTTTTGAGCAACAGCAAGAGGATGGTTCCAGCGCCACCAGTGAGTGCGTGTGCCATCATTTGCTAAATCAATCAGAAGTCGATTTGTATATGCACCAGCAAATTGAGCAGGTGTCTCGCGTGCAGTAATTCCTTCTGCTGCAATTGATTTTTTAAATTTGGGATCTAATAAACTTTCGCCGTAATATCCACCTTGTTTTTTTGTTTTTGCATAATCACGACGCTGAACAACATCAGCGGTTTGAAACCCTTGTTTAACATCTCGACCAATTTGTTGTACGCGTTGAATTAAGTTCATGATCAACCAAGGGGATTCCGCATTGCGGCTAACGTTTCTGCATACTCAGGCATCAATTGATTGACGTAACTCTGAGGTTTAACGTAATTACGCAAGAATGTTGATTCTAATCCTTGCATTTGGAATTGAGTTCCAGGAGCAACAGCCTGTGGCACCTGTAGCCTGTTGGCTACAGCACGTTGTTCCATTTGCTCCATCAGCTGTTGTTGCTGAGAAACATTGGTCGGTTGAACTTGTTGGGTACGCATTAGAAACGGATCAACAAGCAATGGGGAACCAAGTGAGGCAGCCAGGTTTGCACCCGTTTCTATTCCGCCTCTAATTTCTTGAGGTTTAATTGTTTTGCCGAGAATATTAATTGGTTTTGTAATTTTAGTTCCTAAATGACGAGCCGCTAAAGTCGCGGGATAGGAAGCTGCAAAGTCAGCAGCGCCATAAGCTAAACCACCTGCAGGGCCACCATAGACAGTACCAAAGGCACCAGCCAAGGCACTACCAACACCGACATTACCGGCTACATCAGGATTACGTTTAGCTAATCCTGCGAGACGTTTTAGTAAACCCGCCTTCATTACATATCGCCTTTTTATTTATTTTATCGACCCTTAGCTTACTCTTCCCCTTTAACGATATCTTCCTTGTTTGCGTTAACTTCAGAAGTTGTTTCCCCCTTCTTTTCTTCTGCTTTAACCTGTTGTTCCTTAACTAAACCTTCTCGATCCAGGAGGTCTGCAATAGAAGGTTTATCTTCCACCTCGTTTTCAGCACGGCGTTCAGCCATTGCCATCAGGTAACCGTTCGGATCAGGATTCTTGACACGAGGCATTGGGTTCTTTGCCATCTTGCCAGGGTTCAGGGTGGGGCTGATTTTGTAAGCCTCAACCCACCTTGGATTAAAGTCCGGTTGTTCTTGAGGACGTTGCATTGTTTTTGCACGTCCTTCAAAAAAGTCGTAGTCATCAGGACGGTTAAACCGTCCCAGGCCAAACATGTCGTACTCAGGTGTTACCTCAGCATTGTCGTCAAAGAATGGCGTATTAGGTACAAAATCAAGACGTGGGTTCAGAGTACGCTTTCGCGTCTGCATCTTCCGCAGTAGGTCCTCTTGATTAAATCGTGATGGGTTCCAGGGGTATTGACCAGAATCAGGCTTAGCCCGAAATAGGTCATCAAAATCAAGCCGCCTTTGCTTGATTCCACCTTTATCAAATGGATTTGAGATATAGCGACCTAGATCAAGGCGTTGATCTTTAGACATTAGTCTTCAGCTTTTTTGGCTTTTTTCTTCTTATGTAATCCTACTAAGGTTTCCCGTAGCTGAGCTTGTTTGACTGTTTTATCGTCGTACTTATCGGGATTAGACAAGACGTTTTTTTGAAGTTGAGCGGAGGTGATTCCACGGCGTTTTGCTTTAGCTGTGAAGGCACCTTCCTTCATCTTCATACCTTGAATCCACTTTTTATTTTTCTTTTTCTTCTCTGCCATTTTTACTTAAATTTTAAAGCCCACCTCTGTTGATTATATCCCGACGGATACGTTCAGATTCAATTAATGATTGTTTCTTTTGTTCGGTCGTCGCGCTCTTGGCGCGGCGACGCGCATTGATGTATTCATCTAAAGCTTCTTGACCCGTTGGGATCTGTTTAAGTTTGACTTTAGTTTCTTCCCGCTGCAAGGTAGTTGGTTTTAATTCTGGATCTGCAATTGGAATATTGCGAGGTTCAATGCCGTAAGCGCCAATAGAAGAACCGACTTGCGTATCAGGATCATATTGAGCAACTCGACCGCGAATACCGCCACCAGCTGCAGTTTTCTCGACAACACCCTCAGGAACGCTACGTCGACCAGAACGCAGCTCTAAAGTCTCAGGAATAATTTGACCTTCTGCTGTCTGCTGGTAGAAAGGACGAACACCTTCTTGACGGGGAGTTAATTCAAACTTCGGTCCCAGGGACTGAGCAGACTCCAATTGACCGCGAACAAAATCGCGTTCAGCTAATGCATCACCAAGATCTGCATTGTAAGAAGAAGGATCTAATTGTTGTTTTTCTGCCTGAAGTTTATTGTAAATTGTGGTGTAAGACGGATCATCAGCAGCAGCAAAGCGCAGCATGGTTTCGCTGCCTTCAATCTCTCGAATTCGATTGGCTGTTTGTTGTTTTGCCAAACCAAGTTGAGAAATTTTATTTGTAAGATCAATATCTTTTTCTAAAAGATCTTCAACAAATTCAGCTTGTGGTTTTGCCTGGAACAATTGACCGGTAGGCACTTCTTCTGCAACTTCACCCTTTAACAAGGAAGGAAGTTCGAATTCTGTCTGTTCGCGGAACTTGACTGTAGTTGGAGAGGAAGGTGTTGCAGATAAACGGGATAAAACATTAGGATCACCAGTCGATGCATAAAGCTCCATAGCTTCTGCAATTGCTGGGTCTTGACCAATCAAACGCTCTCGTCTGTAGCGACCTGGAACAGTTTTTCCAAGTTCTTCAAAACGTTTTTGAAGGAAGCTTTGGGACTGTTGGATTTTTGCAAAGGAATCAGAAATTGCTTGAGCACGTTGACTGAATTCTTTAAAGGAAGTTTCTGCCTGATCAAGAGGTCTGCCGTCAGGAAGCTTGGAAGCAGCGATATTTGCAGATGCGTCCGGCTCATAACCCATCATTTGGGAAGGATCAGCCTCTGCCCGCATGAGTGCTTCGTTTTCATCCGCCATTTGTTTCAAGGCGGCGTATTGACTGGTATCGATGTCCTCATTACGGCGAACACCCATCTCAACACGTTGTTCCATCTGGGCTTGACCGGAATCAAGCGCTTCGAATGTTTGATGGCGTTGCAGAGGTGCGGTCGATTGCTGGACTTGGGTTAAATCAACCTGAGTTGCAGCTTCAACATCACTAAGTTTGCTTAAATCAACCTGACGTACACCAGCAGTGGCAGATTTGGCGGGACCTTTTGCAATTTGTGCCCGGCGATCCAGGAATTTTTTAGCTCCGAACCCTGCACCTAAAGCACCAGCGACCGCAAGCGTGGCAGCTCCAATGGCTTTTAACGTATCTGGCTTTTCTTCCGGCGCTTTAAGTTGATTTCGCCTGAATTCCAGGACATCAGTAGCAATTTGCGCCCGTTCTTCCGGAGTTTGGGGTACAGGTGCTCCAGTGGCGCGGCTATAGGCGTAAAAATCGGCAGGAGCTAACACCATTTGAGTTTATTTTGTACTTTTGACCGTGTAAGTATTCTATAAGTGGAATATCCAAAGTATCTCGGGGTTATATTTAACAAATACAGGCAAGACGCCAAGAAATGGACGCTGGCACCAGGCAAAAACGGGTCGAAGGACTCGAAGCCATAAAAGATAAGGCTTTAGTCATGGCACGTGAGGGGAAAGATTCCCTGGAAGTGCGTGATTTTCTCAATAATGCAAAAGCTGCCTTGGCATATGAACTTCCGGATGAGGATGCACACCGGAAAGCAGCGAAAGTAACCTTGGACTACAAGCGGAAAAAAGAGAAAAATTAAAAAAATATAAAATTTGATGATTGCCGGGGATAACACCCCGGCTTTTTTGTCCAATTTTTTGGGCCAATTGGGGAATTCTAGTACAAAATGCAATA
>VMBT01001347.1_pt1 | contig 13123 bp, 15 predicted proteins | sample 4404301 | NCBI WGS metagenome assembly VMBT01 (sample SAMN12238535, study PRJNA552566) | marine metagenome | isolation source: Coastal seawater | place: USA: coastal Georgia, Sapelo Island | collected 2008-08/2009-08
CCTATAACCTCGTCAGCTTTCCGAGTTGTGCCCGCTAACATTCTTGCCACTCTTAAATCGGTGGGAGGTGTTACTGGAAGGCCATCAGTCCAGCCACGGTCGAATGCTACCTCCATCGGATCATTGTCGTCATCAACTTCTATCGCGCGTGAAGTAAGTACGATTTCTCCTGCTTTAAGAGCTAGTCTTTCTACTGCTCCAGGGGCAACATTCAGAGCTCCGCACCCTGGCATATTTTCAGGCATTGAAGCCCCAAGATTATCTATCCCAGAAATTTCTCTCCAGTCGTTCTTATTCCAGCCATAGACGCGTGAAGTTTCGGTTGTTTGGTCGAATGCGATAACTGTTGGAACTATTTCAATTTTAAGCTTATGACTTTCAAGCAGTTCATCGTCGTGGCGAGGATTTAAGCCACGTGGAAACTCCGGTATGTCCTGAGTAATGACTTCAAGGTCCAAGCCTGCTGCACGCATTTCTGCTAACGCAGGCACTGCTAGCCGGCACGTTGGACAATCTTCTTTAACAACCGCGACAAAACGCATTAGCTGTCCTCCTCCCGCGAACGATAGCCCCAGACGAAATGGAGCGCTACATTATTCATATTAACTATCAAGCAGAGCGGGTAAGAAAAATGGATTTTGGCTATTCAGATAAGGTGAAGCAGCTACAAGAGCGTGTTTCGGACTTTATGGCGAGGGAGATTGTTCCGCGTGATAAGGAGTGGCACGAGCTAACTGAATCCGGCGTTTTCCCTCCTGCTTTTTGTGAAGATATAAAATCAAAAGCTAAAGCTGAGGGACTTTGGAATTTCTTCTTACCAGATCTTCCCGAAGAAGCTCCAGGCCAAGGCCTTAGCAATCTCGAGTATGCCCCGCTTGCTGAAATAATGGGTCGTATTTACTGGTCGCCAGAGATGTTCAACTGCAACGCACCGGACACAGGAAATATGGAAGTATTTCACATGTTTGGTACGCCTGAGCAGAAAGACACCTATCTGAAGCCCCTTTTAGAGGGCGAAATTCGCTCGGCTTTTTGCATGACGGAGCCGGAAGTAGCCTCCTCCGATGCCACGAACGTCCAAACTAGAATTGAAAAAGATGGGAATGAATATGTCATAAATGGGCGTAAATGGTTCATTACCAATGCTGAGCATCCCAACCTTGGCGTTATGATAGTTATGGGTAAGACCGATCCGAGTGCAGAAACCCACCGTCAACAGTCTCAGGTCATTGTGAATCCCAATACGCCAGGTGTTTCTATCCGTAGAAATTTGCCTGTAATGCATCACATTAGCCCAGAGGGACATTGCGAGGTTGTCTTCGAAAATGTCCGAGTGCCGACAACTAACATCATTGCCGAAGAGGGTGATGGCTTCATGATTGCCCAGGCACGCCTGGGGCCAGGGCGGATCCATCACTGCATGCGTACCATAGGTCAGTGTGAGGTGGCTCTGGAGCTTATGATAGAACGTGGGTTGAACCGGAATACCTTCGGCAAACGAACTATTGATCACGATACTGTAAGAGAGGCTGTAGCACTGTCGCGCCAAGAGATAGATATGGCTCGGCTCTTAGTTCTTCGTGCAGCTTGGATGATCGACACAGAAGGTCCGCGAGCCGCTCGCATGGAAGTATCAAAAATTAAGGTAGTTGCCGCCAGACTTCAGACGACGGTCGTCAATCGTGCCATGCAAGTATTCGGTGCTATGGGCCTAACGCCTGATACACCTCTTTCATACCTTTGGACGTGGGGTAGGGCACTTCAGTTTATTGATGGACCAGACGAAGTGCACTTGCGTACGATTGCTCGCAGCCTTGTTCGAAATCATGAAAAGAATGGTATGAGCGAGGTGATGCCTCACTTCTATCGTGTTTCAAAGGACTTCGACGAAGGTCGTTAATTCTGCTTTGGTGTTTTAACCCAAGCCTTGCTCGATCATCATCTGGGCAAGGCTTGTTGCATTTGATTGTTTGGAACTTTGTAGGCCTGCAATAACCCTTGCTTGATCAAGTGCAGATCGATTTTGACTTAGCTTATACTTTGCTTCGATTTTGGTTATCTCGATAGAAAATGCCACGATTCCATTAAGCATTTTTTGGATGTAGTCTTCTGGTTCGTCACTAAGCTTCCAAGGTTTTGGCTGGTCTTCTTCGAATATCTTCGAAAGTTCATTAACGCATCGCAGCTTTTCAGTACTTTCTTTCAACGGAAAAGTTTGGCCAGTTAATTCAACTGATACATAATTCCAGGTTGGCACCACTCCTTTGCCATCGCTTTTAGATTCATACCAGCTGGGCGATATATAGGCATTCGGTCCTGCAAATAACGCTAAAACCTCCCCTTCTTTGGATAGTGCTCTGGCTTGCGGGTTACTCCGAGCCAGATGGCCTATAAGTCGACGATTTTCCGACTGTTGATCAAAAATCAATGGCACCTGAGTGATCAAAGGTAGTGCGTTATCTTCTGACGGGGTTACTAGCATTGCGAAGGGGTATCGTGTGATTACGTTGATCGCCTCCTCCCGAGAGGCAGCAAAATGGGTTGGCGCATACAAAATATCTACTCTTTCGCAATAGAAGATGAATGTTAAAAAAAGGGGACGTTACGCAAAAATATATCAGAAGAGGAGGTAAACCTAATTAATATTAGGTCCACTGCTGATACTTTTTGGGCGCTCTGGCTGAAAAACGGTCCTTCTAAAGACCTTAATCCTTATCCAACATGCTTGCCGAAGAACTCGAGAGTGCGTGAGCGAGCGAGTTTAGCGCACTCATCGTTGAAGTCTCCACGATGATCACAGTTGAAGCCGTGTCCTGCAGGGTAAACAAATATATCTGAATCGCTGTGTGCAGCTCGAATTTTGTCTACGTCAGCCATTGGTATGCCGTGGTCATTTTCTCCAAAGTGCATCATCACAGGGTTCTTGGGGGCCTCGTCGTTAAACATTGCAATCTGGCCTCCATAGTAACAGACGGAAGCATCTATGCCGACGCGGGTTGCCGTGAGCCAAGACATCGATCCGCCCCAGCAGTAGCCTACGCTACCTATCTTGCCAACATTAGCTGCCTTCAAGGCGGCAACGGTGGAAGCAACATCCTTAACAGCATCATTCCAGTCGACCTTGGCGCGCGTGTCTCGTCCTTTGGCTATATCATCGGGTGTATAGCCAACCTCAAAATTTTTCTCGGCCCTATCAAATAATGCTGGTGCCAATACTGCATAACCATCCGCAGCGTAGCCATCAGCTACCTCTCGGATGTGTTTGTTAACACCAAAAATTTCCTGAATAACGACTATTCCACCTTTAGGTGTACCAGATGGATCCGCTTTGTAGCAGTCAAACTCGTGACCATCTTCAGCTTTTAGCGAAATTAACGAACCCATACTCATTCCTCCAGAGAAGTTGCTTCGATAACAAAGCATACATTACCGAATAATCAAACGTAAATTAGTTGGCCATCCTTTGCACTCGCAAGGGCTGCTGTGAGGCCTGAAGTTTGTATTTTTAACCCCTTTTTAATGCTGCCAGCAGTCATTCCAGCTACTGTTAGTGCTGTATCGCAGGCTGAGATAACAACATCTAATTCACCGAGGGCGCTGAGTAATTCGTCTGGATGAGCTGCGCCAGCCTTTTTTAATTTTAATAAATAATTTTCGCCATGTTCACCTGCAACGGTCTGGAGGTTCTCCCAATTATCTGACTTTAAAGTCTCTACGCCTTCCATTCCAAAAAAAATGTGAACGCGGCCGTCTAGAGCAGCGTGCGAGGCTGCAAGCATTAACGCATAGTGAACCCTGTCTAGGGCCTTTGTTTGGATGACTATGGTGAGGTGACCAAGTGGCATTAATTTTTAGTCTGATCTTAATTGCAGGGACGTATATTTACTTAGTATTTGCCGCACTTTGGGCACACATTGGCCGCAGGTCGGAGCACATTTATTATCTCTATATATTTCCGATACCTTCGAGGCTCCTCTTTCTAAGGCTGCCTGAATAGCCTCTTCCTTGATGCCGTTGCATATGCAAATTCGCATTAGAAAACAGATGTCCTAGATGAATTTTTTATAATGCTCGGGTTCTTTAAGAATAGAGTCAATTATCAAGCATCAACTTTAATGTTTCTCAAAGATGGCGAGCAATCAACTCTTTCATAATTTCGTTCGTGCCCCCGTATATTTTTTGTACTCTCGCGTCAGTCCACATCCTAGCTATTGGGTACTCTGACATGTAGCCATATCCGCCATGGAGCTGAACACATAAATCAAGAATTTCATTTTGTTTCTGGCTAGCCCACCACTTAGCCATTGAGGCAACTTTTGAATCCAAGTTTCCTGCTAAAAGACGTTCCACGCAGTCATCTATGAATACTCTCGCTACACGCGCTTCAGTCACAGCTTCCGCAAGTCTATGTTTTGTATTTTGAAAATCAAATATGGCTTGCCCAAAGGCGCGCCGTGACTTTACATATTCTAAAGTCAGGTCGAGCCCAGTCTCCATAGATGCTACAGCTCCGATGGCTATGAGAAGCCGTTCTTGCGGTAATTGGTTCATGAGTTGGTAGAACCCTTGGCCTTCCTCACCTCCAAGAATTGCATCTGAATCGACAAGAACATCTTCAAAGAACAACTCAGACGTATCTGCCGCATGCATTCCTATTTTCTCAAGGTTTCTGCCACGGGAAACTCCAGGCAGGGACATATCCACGAGTATCAGCGAAATTCCTTTAGATCTTGCCTCTGGATCTGTTTTCGCCACCAGAATTATTAGATCTGCATTTTGACCGTTCGTGATGAAAGTTTTTTGGCCATTTATAAGAAATCCATTCTCTTGTTTTACTGCCCGAGTTTTGACTGACTGCAAGTCAGACCCAGTTCCTGGTTCGGTCATCCCTATAGCGCAGACTACTTCACCGGATACTAATTTAGGGAGCCATAAACGCTTTTGATCTTCAGTCCCAAACTCCAAGAGGTAGTGGGCGCAAATTCCTGAGTGGACTGCATCGCCAAATGCAGCCCCTAAAGTAATTCGCTCTAATTCTTCTAACCAAGCAAAATGGTGAGCAAGCGATCCCCCACCTCCGCCATATTCTTCTGGAACTGACGGGCAAAGAAACCCACCTGACCCTGCGGCACGCCAAGCGGCCTTGTCTATAAAACCCTGACTAGTCCAACGCTCAATATGTGGTTGGAATTCCGACTCTAGAAATTTCCGGGCAGCGTTTCGAAAAATGCTGACATCGTCTGTTTCCCAACTGGGTTGATAATCACTAGTAAAGTCAAAATTCATCCCACCGCCACCTTGCGTGTCACTGTCGCGCATGTTGACGCCTCCTGGCGTATGCTTTCATTTAAGTTAGTTCCTGGAGCATAACTCATGAAGATATCTGCCGTCGAAACTATTCTCTCAGATACTTACCCAAATGGTATTTGGGTCCGGTTAGAAACTGATGAAGGTCTAGTAGGAGTTGGAGAGACATTCCGGAACCCTAAAGCCACAGAAGCCTACATCCATGAAACTCTTGCTCCTTACCTACTTGGGCAAGATCCCTGTCAGCCCGAATTACATCGCACAGCTTTCAATCGCCTACTTGGTAACCGGTTTCAGGGCTTTCCAACCCGCTCGATAGAACTACGCGGTAATTCTGCGATTGATATAGCTCTTTGGGATTTGATGGCCAAATCATTGGATGCTCCACTTTACAAGGTTTTAGGGGGTCCAGCCCATCAAACGCTTCCAGTTTATAATACCTGTGCAAGTGATGGTTATAATCTTGCTGCAAAGGTTATAGGTGACAGTCGCGCGGCAGGAGAAGGCGAGGACGACCTTGCTCTCCAAGTGAGTGATCCAGGACGTCTCGCCAGGTCACTTTTGGATGACGGTATCACGGGCATGAAAATATGGCCCTACGATCGATTTGCTGCCAAGCATGATGGCTGGCACATAGATCGCGCAGATTTGGAAGAAGCAACTGATGTTATTGCACAGATCCGAGATGCGGTTGGCGATGAAATTGAAATTATGCTTGAGTATCATGGGCTTTGGAGATTGCCTGCAGCATTAGACATTGCCGAAGCCCTTGGCCAGTATCGAGTTTATTGGCATGAGGATCCAATTGATCTTTCTAACATCGCAGATCTGCGTCGCTACCGTGATGAAACAGGCGGCCGTGTAGCGGCTAGTGAAAATCTCGGGACAACTCGTTGGTTGCGTGACGCTTTAGTTGCGGGAGCTGTGGATGTAGTTCAGTTTGACATGGGATGGGTTGGGGGCATTTCCGAGGGTAAACGTATCCAAGCACTAGCTGAGGCCTTTGATCGTCCTATCGCCCCTCATGATTGCGTCGGTCCCATCCTGTTTGCGGCTGACTGTCATTTAGCCTTTGCGAGTCCCAACACTTTGACACAAGAGATTGTCCGCGCGTACCTATCCGGCTGGTACAGTGACGTTGCCAGTGGGTTGCCAGAGGTGAAATCAGGCCAATTACAGCTTCCTAAAGGTCCTGGCCATGGGGCGGATTTTGCTCCGGGATTTCTTGACGGGGGTGGTATTAAAAGGAAGAAAAGCTGCATGTAAATTTTTTAGCAGCTTGCCTCATTCAAAGGCAATTTATGCAGTAATATCGATACGGTGCTATTTTCGCTTTAAAGACAGCTCCGGATGTATGACGTCAAAAAAATTCAAATCAGGCTATTTAACTGTCTTCAATGAGTTAAAAAATGATTAGCAGATTAAAGCACTCATATTATGCCTATTAAGGAAAATACTTTTGTTAGATCTGTCTGATCGCATTTTATACAAAGATCCAATGGTCTTAGTTATAAATAAGCCAGCTGGGATACCAGTGCATGCGGGTCCTAGTGGTCAAGAAAATATTGAGGCTGCTTTGGAGCTACTCCGATTTGAAGGTAAAGATTTGCCGAAGCTGGCTCATCGTTTGGACCGAGATACGTCAGGTTGTCTTGTTTTAGGTCGTGGCCCGAATGGGCTTAAACGGCTACATCGGCTCTTTCGGGAAGGTCTCGTAAGGAAATATTATTGGGCTTTAACTATAGGAGCACCAGCTAAGGACGAGGGCCTTATTGATGCTCCTTTAACAAAACTAAACACACGGCAGGGTTGGCGTATTGTTGTTGATCCAGCTGGGAAGGCATCACAAACCCATTGGCGTGTACTCGCGCGAGGTAAGGACATTGCCTGGCTTGAATTTCGACCGAAAACGGGCCGTACCCACCAAGTTCGTGTTCATGCGGCAAGTCTTGGTTTTCCAATTTTGGGTGACTTGCAATATGGGGGAGGGGAGGGAAATTTAATGCTCCATGCTAATCAAATAGATCTTCCGATTTACCAGAACCGACCATCGGTTGTGGTAAATGCAGAACCTGCGCCACAGTTTATTTCAAAGCTCGAATCTTTCGCGCCAGACTGGCGCAACATAAGCTAGGTGCTGTTAATTAGGAGGAACCGATGGGTTGGTTTATTCATCACGTAAATGTCCAGGCATTTGACGTTCAGGAAAGCGCCAAGTTTTATCGGGATATTATTGGTTTGAAGGAAGGTGTTCGCACTTATCCCGAGACTGTTGGCGCAATGAGTAGTGGCCCCGATCGTATTGCTGCATTTGGGCGTGATAACCGCGGCATCCACGTTGTTAAGGCAAATCCAAGCTTCCCCATCCAGAATAAGCTTTTTCACAACCCAACCATTGGTGGACATTTCGCAATTACCGTGACCAACCTCGAAACCGTGAAGGCTAGGTTGGAGGAAGCCGGACATATTGTTTCCGATGCGGGCGTGTACGCTATGGCTGGGATGCGGCAAATCTATGTTTTTGATCCGTGTCAACGAGTGATGGAAATCAATCAAGCTATTGACGACTCAGCTGGTCGTTATCCTCGCCGTGGCGAAGCGCATGATCTTGAGATGCAAGAAGGTGGATGGACTCTGCATCACGTCAATCTGCCCGCTCACAGTGTTCCAGCAACTGTAACATATCTCCGAGATCTCATTGGGTTAGAAGAAAGTCGATGGATTCCTGCTGAGAGTTCTTCAATTAGCGAATTTATAGTTGATCCAGAAATGCTCGCTGTTTTTGGAGATGACAACCGAGGAATTCATGTCGTTAAGCCAACGGCTGAATTTGCAGCTAAAAACGGCTTTAAACACAACCCCACAATTGGGGGGCATTTTGCTGTCACAGTGCCTGACCTAGAAGCCGTGAAGTCACGCCTTTCTGCTTCAGATGTTCAATTCACCGATGCGGGATCGTATGCCATGGCGGGGATGGCACAAGTTTATGCTTATGACCCGTCGATGAACCTAGTAGAAATAAATCAGGTGATTTGACTTTTGGAACTCTGAAACAGTTCCTAAACACTGTGTTAAGCGGATTTTCGGTTTTAAGCTTCAGGAGTTTCGGCTGGTTCTGTGGCGCACATGCTGGGCCTCAGTCGAAAATTTTCATACCAGCGTGTTAAGGCAGGTCTGCCGTGACGAAAGTTCCCAAGCCAATCGCGCCAATCTTGGTAACTCGCCGCAATTCCAACGGTAATCTCTGCAAGGTTGGGAGAATTTGTGTCGCCGCTAGTTTGGAGTTCTTCGGCGCGTAATTCTATGGCATCAAAGCAGCGTTCAATGCGGTCTCTTTGCTTTTGTAAAAAACTCTCCATCCGGTATTCAGAAGGCCGAAGGTGTTCAGCGCGCATAAGGATTTGAGCTTCAATTAGACCATCAGCAATTGCATAAAGAGACCACATTCTATCAGGTTCTGGACCTGTCAGCTTACCGCCAGATAACCGATCCAGATGCTGGCAAGCCAGTGTTGAGCACCCTAGAGCATGGCCTGCGTCAGTGACGAGTGTTGGGATCCGGGCTACGGGGTTATTCTCTGCAAGGCCAGGAGTAAAAGGTACCGTTTCAAACCCCCATGATAGAGGCCAAGTTGTTTGAATTATCTCTATCTCATCCCAGAGGCCAATCTCTCGTGCGGCTACTGAGACTTTTCGTGTGAAGGGTGATGCGGGCGTCCAGAAAAGTTTCATCAAATATTTCCCGTAGTTCAGAAAAGTAACATTGTTACTTAATTTGGTTCGATATGTTCTAAATAAAAATACACCGCCAGCGAAATTAGCAGGCGGTGTATTAATTTAAAAAATGAACTCTATTCTAGTCTACGCGAGCGGTAGCTGAGCCGGTGACCACGGTCTTCCCATCCTGATTTGTCGTAGCTAGTTCTAGCTCAATCTCACCTTCTCCAATCGCAACAACTGTCGCTTTCGAAGTAAGAGTATCACCAGGCCAGACCTGGTTTGTGAAACGTACCCCGAATTTTTTAAGGCGGCCGTCTCCCACGAAATTAGTCAGCATTTTTCCTGTAAGACCCATTGTAAGCATGCCATGGGCGAAAACACCTGGGTAACCAGCTGCTTGAGTGGTGTATACCTCATCCGTGTGCAGAGGATTATAGTCACCTGATGTTCCTGCATACATGACTAGTAGTCCCCTAGAGAGGTTTTCGACTACTATTTCCTCATGAACATCACCGACTTTTAGATCAGTTGCTTTTAAAGCCATCTCTCAGTTCCCCCTCAACCTTGGTCGACAGGGCGTTCGGTTTTTACGCCTACACCCCGAGATGTGACAACGAGCTCGCCCTTCTGGTTCCGATACTCAAGGATAGTCTCAGTGAAAGTTAGCTTTCCCGCTCGTTTGCTTTCTTTCTCCCATACTTTTCCTGGCTTTGTTGTTACGGTTAGGACATCGCCGGGTTGTACGGGAAGATGATATTCAAAGTGCTGCTCCGCATGAAGGCCGCCGGAGCTTGCAGGTTTGCCATCTATGCCTGACGGACCTTTTGCTGATCCAAACCACTTCTCACCGACTTTGGGTCTAAGGAAGTAGTCCGGGTCGAATTGTGCAACGGACCTATAGAATGTTGGTGGTGGTACCACGTGTCCAACTTCAGTGTTCTTTGCATATTCGGCATCATAGTAAATTTGATTGTCATCATTGACCGAGCGCGCAAACATCATGATGTGCGTTGCTTCGATCGGCATTGTGACTTTGTCAGCCATTGTAAGATCTCCTTTTACGATCTTTAAGAAAACTATGTACGGGTTGGTAAAGAAGTCGAAACCGGAAAAAAGTTCAGACTATCGATGGAACTTTTACCCCTATCATTGCATCTCTTGTAATGAGGGCTTCAAGCTGCTCAGCACTCCAGTTATCGGTGCCGGCAGGCCGCATGGGTAACACCAGATATCGCATGTCTGCCGTTGAGTCGTGAACTTCAATTTTGGTTAGATCAGGCAATTCTGTGCCAAATTCTGATAGTACCTTGCGTGGTTCTTTAACAACTCGTGAGCGATAAGCCCGTTTTTTGTACCAGGCTGGAGGCATGCCAAGTAACACCCGTGGGTAACACGAACACAGAGTGCATACGATTACGTTATGCCGTTCTGGTGTATTTTCGACGACAACGACCTCTGGATTTTCGTCTAGTCTAGTTACTCCCATTTCAGCAAAGGCTGATTTGGGGTCAGAGATAAGTCGTTCCCGATAGGCAGAATCAGTCCAGGCACGAGCGATGATTTTCTGTCCCATAACGGGTGTGCGACTATCCATGTCATCAATTTGGGCCTGAATTTGACTGGCCGAAAGGATGCCTTTTTCTACCAGAAGCTCGCGGATCGCTTGCTCCATCACTTCAAACTCTGTGATGTCATCAAGGTCTTCGATTGCTTCATGATCGTCGTGATGGTGTCCGTCGTGGGGCATATCTATTCTCCTATTGGCTGCAACCAATGTTCATATATGTCTGCGGCAAGTTCATCCTGACTGTCTTCTCCCCAGACCTCTTTCCATTCAAAAACAACGTCGTATAGCGGTTGCTCTTCCGCATCCTTGTAATAAGCCAACTCTTCTGGATTTTTATAGATTCCAATTAGTTTGCGCACTTGGCCGGTCTTACCACGCAAATACATTGGAGTTCGACAGTGGCCCTCATGGTCACGAGCGTCGACTAAAACTCTGTCTCCAGCCTTAAAACGAGGCATCATTCTGCTGTCCCCCAATGATTTAATTTATCACGAGCTTCAGATATCCGGTCGGCTAGATCTTCTGCAGAGATAACACCGTCAGAAACTAGGTTAGCTCCTAACGCCTCAATCCATCGGTCGAAATACGCCGAATCATCAGGCGCCGTCTTTAATGACTTTTGTGTGCGTAAAAATGTTTCTCGCACTTGGCCTCCTGCCTTTGGCAGAAGTTGTAGCAATGCATCAACGCGCTTTTCATAAAGCGTAAGGTCACGGTCTGCGGCCATAGGTCTTCCATCAGTTACCTAAATGAAAGGCTATGGGTCTTGAGGGATCGGCGCAAGTCGTCATGATCAATATTAGTTAATTGGAGTTATTACCATGACTGACCGTGTCACCACTAAACTCAAGAAAATGATAGCTGGACCTGAATTGGCTGTGCTTCCCGGTGTAGCGGATGCACTCAACGCCCGCCTGGTTGCTGCTGAAGGGTTCAATGGAATTTATATGACTGGAGCTGGCACATCAGCCAATCGTCTTGGTATGCCAGATGTTGGATTGCTTACCATGAATGAAATGGCGGATAACGCCTGGCGCATTGCTGACGCTTCGGGACTGCCATTGTTAGCGGATGCTGATACCGGATGGGGTGGACCACTTAATGTACGTCGGACGGTGCAACTGTATGAAAGGTCTGGGGTGGCAGGGCTACACATTGAGGATCAAGAGTGGCCAAAACGGTGTGGTCATCTTGCTGGTAAAGCTGTTATTTCCACCGAAGATATGGTTCAAAAAATCAAGGCTGCAGTTGATGCTCGCATCGACCAAGATTTTCAAATTGTTGCAAGGACTGATGCTCTGGCGGTTGAGGGATGGAACGCCATGCTTGACCGAGCTCACGCTTTTGAGGAGGCAGGAGCAGATGTGCTCTTTCTAGAGGCCATGACAACGATGGAGCAGCTAACAGAAGCCCCAAAACTTTTTTCCAAGCCGCTGCTATATAATATGGCTTCAAGTGGTAAGACACCATTTTTGGCAACCAACGAAATACAGGATCTCGGCTTTGGCGTAGTTATATATCCAAATTTTGTTGTTCTTGCGGCTATTCCCGCCATTCGAAGAATTTTGAAACATCTTAAAGAAACTGGAGATGTAAAAAATCTTGCTAACGAAATCGTTAGTTTTAAGGAATTTTTTGATTTAATGGGTATGGATGATGTTAAGGCATTAGAGGAGCGCTATGTGACTGACGAAACCCGCCGAGCTGATTACTGATGGAAGATTTATATCCTCTGCCTCTGCCAGATGGCGTAACATCTCGAATGGTAAGCAAGGTAAATGGACTCAACATTCATGTTCTTGAAGCTGGAGATCCAACCAGACCCGCTATACTCTTACTTCATGGTTTTCCAGAACTAGCTTTCTCTTGGCGGAAAATTATGTTGCCGCTGGCAGATCTTGGGTACCATGTGATTGCCCCAGACCAGCGCGGTTATGGCAGAACCACGGGTTGGGTGTCGGGTTTTGATGAAGATCTATTCACATCGCGAATGCCCAATCTCGTTAGAGATGCGATGGGGTTGTTGTTCCGCATGGGGCATGACCATGCTGAGCATGTTCTTGGTCACGATTTTGGAGCATCAGTTGCGGGATGGGCTGGTGTTTTGAGACCGGATATCTTCCGATCTATTACAGTAATGAGCGCCCCTTTTGCGACGCCGGCAGCTGCTGTGATTGGCGCAGGAGATTATCCGGAGGACCGGATTGACGAGGAGCTTGCAGCTCTTGCGCGTCCTCGAAAGCATTACCAGCACTATTATTCAACCCGAGAAGCAAATTCTGACATGTTAAATGCACCAGGTGGGTTGAAGGAATTTCTTCGCGCTTATTTTCATATGAAAGGTGCAGGTTGGATTGAAAATACACCTTTTAAATTGCAGGGTTGGACTGGGGATGCACTCGCTCAAATGCCGACCTACTACATAATGGACCGAGATCACACGATGCCTCAGGCAGTCCTCGCTGCATCCTCCGCTTCAGAAGATGATTGGATGAGTGATAAGGCACTAAATGTTTATTCAGCAGAGTAT
>VMBT01001350.1_pt1 | contig 13110 bp, 14 predicted proteins | sample 4404301 | NCBI WGS metagenome assembly VMBT01 (sample SAMN12238535, study PRJNA552566) | marine metagenome | isolation source: Coastal seawater | place: USA: coastal Georgia, Sapelo Island | collected 2008-08/2009-08
TTCAGGATTGCACGCTATGCCGAATAAGACTGTGTCATTACGCGCTCTCCTAGCTGGCTGGCTCGCCGGGTTGTGCATCGTGTCGGCAGTGTCAGCTCAAGAGACGCCGAGCATTTCCGAGCCGTCGGTTGAGAACGAGCCAACGGTCGCAGAGACCACCGATGAGCCCGCTGCGACCGCCGAGTCTGACTCCCCTGGCAGCATTCTCGACTACGAGCCCACTGAAGCGATTTCCGAGGACCTCTCCGTGTCCTTTCCGGTAGATATCTGAGCACGACAGGAGCCCACTATGAAGCTGCGTTTACCCTCGGAGTTCCTCTATCAGGTTTTTGCCCTGCTGATCGCCATGATTTTGGTTCACGCCGCCTATGTCGGCGTCATTCGACCCAGCGCCGATTCGCAACTTGCCCTTCAGGCGGCGCAGCAAGCGGCTGGCGAAGCACCCACCGGGAACCGTTCACTGGCGATCGTCATCAAGGATTACGAACAGGAGACCTGCTTTATCCTGATGCTATGGGCGCTCGCCATCATGGGCCTCAAAGCCTCACGCACGCGCGCAGAGACCCTGATGCTCGGTCGCGATTTGATTGCCATTCCGGAGGGCACCAGCATATTGCCCAGAGATGCTCGAGAGCAATCCCGGTCACTTGAAGCGCTCTCTGCTGAGGAGCAGGATTATTTGCTCCCCCGTGCACTCGCCAATGCGCTGAGCCGGTTCACCACCACAGGCAGCATTCCCGCCGTGTCTGACGCAGTCCGCGAGCAATGCGATATCGAAGCCGATCGTCTCGACTCGGAGCTTTCAATGGTCCGCTACATTTCCTGGGCGATCCCCTCCATTGGCTTTATTGGCACCGTTCGAGGTATCGGCGACGCGCTGGGTCAGGCCTATAAAGCGGTAGAGGGCGATATCTCAGGTGTCACCGTCAGCCTTGGTGTCGCATTTAATAGCACCTTCGTTGCCTTGGTGCTGTCGATCATCATTATGTTTGCTCTGCACCAATTGCAGCTGTCGCAGGAACGACTGGTGCTCAACACACAGCGCTATATCGATCGACATCTGCTCAGGCACCTTACGGTACCCCGCAATTGATCACCCTCCTCGACTGCAACGACGCTTCGTTGCGCCTATGGCGCAACGAGCAAGATACGTGGTCACCCGGATTTGCATGGTTCAATGAGGGTCGCTATCGATTCGGCGAGGTTGCCTGGCAACAGGCCCGCCGCGCGCCGCGCGAGGTGAACAGCCGGTACTGGCATCGACTCTCCACCCAACCGCTTAGCCCAACGCTCGGGCCCGCGCGCCATACCGCGGATCTCGCTCACGCGCACCTCGAAGCCCTGTTGGGCGACGTAGACAGCGAGCTGACTCTGGCGGTGCCAGGTGCGATGGAGTCCGATCAACTCTCGCTACTGCTGGGAATTCTTCAGTCGCTTCGCGCCAGTGTGGGCGGCGTAGTGCACCGAAGCGCGTTGGTAGGAGGCGCTGTGGGCCAATCCTGTATCCACGTGGAGCTACAGTTACATCAGGCCAGCATCACGCCCGTCTTGGTAGCGGATGGCATAGCGCGCGCGGGTGACACCCACTTGCTTCCGGGTCATGGACTTTTGGGCCTGATGGATGACATCGCAGAGCTCATCGGGCAGCAATTTGTCGCGCAAACACGCTTTGATCCCCAACGACGTGCGGAAACGGAGCAAAAGCTCTACGAACAGATTCCAGCATTGCTGCAGTCTCTGGCCACGCAGAGTGAGGCGAGCTGCACGCTCGATGGCCACGTTGCTCGCATCGCTGCGGACAGGTTACAAACGGTTGGTGCCGCGTTCAGTAAAGCCGTGTCGCCCTTGATCAATGGGGATTGCACCCTTGTTGCCCTCGACTCGCTGCTCGCGGTGCTGCCCGGACTCGACCTGCCCCTGCCGGTAGCCAACGTTGGCGCCGAGGCGCTACCGGTTATCGCCCGCGGCGTACCCACCAGCGGTAGCGAGCTGATCTTTCAGCGCGAAGTACCCTGCCCCATTAACGAACCCCTCCACAGCACCGCAGTTTCATCACCGGACACACCGCCGACCCGCGCCCCTGTGACGCACCATCTGATCGCCGGCCACGCCGCAGCGCTGCAATCGGGGGCCTCACTGGTATCGGGCGTGGTGGTCACCGGGCACGGCGAAATCACCATCGAATCCGGTGTAGGAGCCCATTTGAACGGTAGCCCTGTCGAGGGGGTAACGCCTCTGAAACCGGGAGATCAGCTCACCGCGGAAGGGGTCGAAATACAGTTCATCGCCGTGGAGCCCTGAGCCGTGGCGCGTCGTCACCGACAGTCCTCTACTTTCAACCTGAGTTTTCTCGACATCATGTCCTGCGGCTTCGGCGCGGTCGTTCTGGTGTTTCTCATTATCGACCACTCGCTTGAGGTCGAAATTCGCACGGTAAACGCTGAGGTCCTCTCCGAGGTGGATTTGCTCGAGGAGGATATTCTCGAAGGACAGGAAGGTCTGGTGCGCCTGCGCAACGCCCTCGATGAGGCGGATCTGGAAATTGTAGAAGCCGACGGACTCGCTCGTCGCATCACCGAGGAGCTCGATGAGTACGAGGCCCTGATTGCCTCCATTGAAGAATCTGGGGTCAGTGACAGCGAGGTGGTTGCGAGGCTCCAGGCCGAGATCAATCAGCTGGAAGAGAAAATCCGTCTGTTGGAAGAAGCCGCCGAAGCAGAGGCGGGTCGCAGCGCTCGCGAGTTTGTAGGGGAAGGCAACCGTCAGTATTTGACGGGACTGAACCTTGGCGGGCAGCGCATCGTGATTATGGTCGATACCTCCGCGAGCATGCTGGCCAACCAGCTGGTCAATGTCATTCGGCTGCGCAACATGGACGCTGCGCTCCAGAAACAGGCTGGGAAGTGGGTCCGCACGCTCAATACGGTCGACTGGTTAACTGCCCAACTGCCTGTCAACGCGCAGTTTCAGGTCATTACCTTTGGCACCGAGGCGAAACCGGCACTGGCGCAAACTGCGGGTCAATGGCTCGAAGTCGCGGATACGCCCAAGCTGGAGGCGATTAGTAATGCGTTGAGAGAACAGGTTCCGGCGGGCGGAACGAGCCTGCACAACGCTTTTGCTTCGCTCGCGGCATTCCCTGTGCCACCCGACAATATCTTCCTGCTGACCGATGGCTTGCCAACTCAAGGAGAGCGCCCTCCCCGCGGCAACCGAGTCAGTGGCGATGAGCGTCTCCGACTCTTTCGTGAAGCAATCAGGCAGCTACCTTCCGGCGTGCCGGTCAACACCATCCTGTTTCCGATGGAGGGAGACCCCATGGCCGCCTCGGAATACTGGCAGCTGGCCCGTGCCTCCAACGGCAGCTTTTTGTCGCCGTCAACAGATTGGCCGTGAGAGAGGACCATGCGAGCTAGACGCGCACCCGCTGAGTTCTCACTGTCATTTCTGGATGTCATCTGTTGCGGCTTTGGGGCCGTGATCCTGCTACTGATGATTACCAAAACGGTACAGCCGCAGGTAATTGAGGAAGCCTCCATAGAGGCGGAGGCGGTGGTGGCTGAGTTGACCGAGCAGCTGTTTGAAATCCGCGGTGAAACAACCATTCTGAACCGCGACCTGGAAGTCAAGCGCGAGCAGATCTCTGACTACGAAGCACGCATTGCTATCTTGCAGGGCACGCTGGCGCGCACCCGATCCGAATACGATGCGCTCAATACATCCCAAAATGCCAACGCCATCGTCCGCGAACAACTGGCCATTGCCAGACAAAAACTGTCTGAAGAAGAACTGCGGTTGCTCGGTCGCAATGCGGAGAAAAAGAATCAACTAATTGGCGGTATTCCGGTCGACAGCGAGTACATCATTTTTATTATTGATACCTCGGGCTCGATGTTCTCCTACGCCTGGGAGCGCATGCTGTTGGAGATGGAAGCCACACTCAACATCTATCCCGAGGTCAAAGGCATCCAGGTGCTCAATGACATGGGCAACTATTTGTTTAGTCGCTACCGAGGGGAGTGGATTCCCGATACCCCTGCGCGGCGCAGCCTCATACTGCAGAATCTGAGGAATTGGAATGTCTTTTCCAACTCGTCGCCTGTTGAAGGCATCACCAATGCAGTGAGAACTTTTTACGACCCGGGAAAGAAAATTTCGATTTATGTCTTTGGCGATGAGTTCACCGGGCCATCCATTCAGGAAGTGGTGCGCACGGTAGATCTGCTCAATGCCGAAGCAGCAAGTGGCGAGCGTAGGGTACGCATCCACGGGGTGGGGTTTCCGGTGCAGTTTATTCGGCCTCCGGAACTGCAGGCGACCGGAGTCCGGTTTGCTACACTGATGCGAGAACTGACCCTAAGGAATGGGGGTAGCTTCGTTGGCCTCAACGACTTCAGACCCTGAGCCGACCACCGTGGGACGATGGCTCCTTTTGCTCTGCCTCGCGCTGCTCTACGCAGGGTGTGCTGCCAAGCAGGTGGTCGTAGAAGGCAATTTCCCGAAACCGCTACTGGACCCTCTTCCCATCACCATCGGTGTCATTTACCCACCCGCTTTTGCTCAACATGAGTTTTTTGATGAAGCAAAAGGGCGCGCTGACTCGGATTGGCTGGTGAAAACCGGAGAAGCCCAGGTGGAATTCTGGGATACCCTGTTTGCCGGAATGTTCGAGGAGGTGGTGCATATTCAGAGTGCGGCTGCACTTAAGGATCGTGGAGGGGAGATAGATGGCGTGCTCATCCCCAACATCGCCGAGCTGCAATACACCATACCCACGCACACCAATGTCAAAATCTATGAAATTTGGATGCGCTACGAATTCCGGCTGGTAGATGTGTCAGCCGTCCATGAACAAGAGGATGGCGCCCTGACCTTCAACCCCGATGAACGCCTCGCGTCGTGGCCCATCACCGCCTATGGCAAAACGCCCACGGCGTTTCTGCAAACCGACGAGGAGGCTGTGAATCTTGCCGCGGTGGTGGCGCTGCGAGATGCGGGTGCTCACTTTATTACGACCTTTGGTTCCAGACCTGAAGTGGCCTCCTGGTTGGACACCATCGCACTGCGTGATCAGCAAGCCAGCATGTCTGCCACCACTCCCGAGGCGACATTGAGCAGCGACTCGCAGGATGGAGCGCCAGATCAATGAGACAGCTGCGAATCAACACACATTGTCGTGGCCCACTGCTGATTGTGCTCGCCCTGCTGCTGGGCGGGTGTGTCAATGCCACCGTCGACGAGATGACCTATAACGAACCTGTTGCCGGTATTGGTGAGTCGAGCGTGGTCATTCTGGGTCGGCGCCATGCCCCCGATTACGACACGGAATTCGATTTTATTGAGTGTATCGGCGACCACATCCATAGCGGCGACCCCAGCATCGAAGTCATCAATGAAATCGCCTTTATCAACCAGTTTTATCCCTGGTTCGAGCCGCGCACCGCACCCATGCAGCCGCAGGCGATTGATTTTCTTTTGCAACTCCCGCCGGTCGCGGATCGCTTTGCCGAGATGAAGCTCGAGTACATGATCTGGATCGACGGCAAAACCGTGGATACCGAGAGCACGGGATCTATGAGCTGCGGGATCGGGCCTGGCGTAGCCGGCTGTTTCGGCTTCGGTACCTGGGGCACGGAATCCGAGTATGAGGCCACGATTTGGGACTTCACCGACAAAGTCGAGGTGGGCAAGGTGAGTGCAGTGACGAGTGGTCAGAGCTATATGCCCGCTGTTGTGGTACCGATTCCGATTATCGCCCCGGTTCAGGGCACCGCCTGCGATAGCTTGGGCGATCAGCTTCTGGAATACCTCTCTGCTCATCACTAAGAGACCACCATGCGATTACTGCACGCGCCATTCTTGCTGTCCTGCCTCGCCGTTTTGCTGACGGGATGTGCCAGTAGTTCCTCTACCGTCACGGTCGGCGGTAAATCCGTCGAGATGCCCAAGGAGGTGGCTGAAGAGCACCAGAAGCTGATCGAGAATATCGGGATTTACGACGACCCCGAGCTCGACGCCTACGTCCGCGCTGTGGGGGAGCGACTTTTACGCGAGGCTAGCATCTCTAGCCCCAGCTTCACCTTTACGCTACTCGATTCACCCGACATCAATGCTTTCGCGATGCCCGGGGGGTTTATCTATGTGAACCGGGGTTTGCTGGCATACCTCGATACCGAAGCCGAGCTCGCAGGTGTTTTGGCACACGAGATTGGACATATCACCGAGAACCATCATTCCCGGCGGCAAACGGCGCAAGTGACCTCCAAGGTCGCAGCGGTGTCTGCCTACATCCTGACCGGTTCTGGGGATGTCTACGATGCTGCCAGCATGTATGGCGCCGAAATCATTTCGGGCTTTGGCCGCGACATGGAACTTGAAGCCGATTCAGCCGGAGCGGAGTACCTGCATCAAACCGGCTATGACGTAGATTCAATGCTGTCGGTTATCGGCGTGCTCAAAGATCAGGAGCAGTACCGGCGAGTGCAGGCCAAGGCCAGTGGGAAACCCTCCGGCACGTATCACGGGCTTTACGCCAGCCATCCCCGTAACGATCTGCGTTTGCAAACCGTCATCAAGGCCGCCAATGAACTGGATCTTGCGGAGATGCCCGAGAACCCCGAAATCCCAGGCGAATACCGGCGCCAAACCGAGGGTCTGGTTTATGGAGCCAGTGCGGCGGCGCAGAGTGAACCTGATCGCTTCTACCACAACAAGCTGAACTTTACGTTCGCCCATCCTCCGGGTTGGCGGGTCAGGCAAGCCAGTCGGGAAATAGTCGCGACGTCACCTGATGGAAGCCAGATTCTCACGATTGGACTGGCGAGAATCGACGCCGAACAAGATGCCGAGGCCAGTCTGCGCGCTGGTGCCCAGGGGGAAGTCACGGAGCTCGAAGCCATTGAACAATTCGGATTGAATGGTGCTACCGGTATTGCATCAAGCGGTGGACAGTCGGTGCGGCTGGCTGTCATCGATCACAGCTATCGTTTTCTGTTCGAGGGAGAGGCACCCAATCTCGCGGCAGCCGACAGTGAATTCCGAACGATTATCGACAGCTTTAGACCGCTAACGGCCCGCGAAAAAGTCACTGGCACCAGCCACACACTGCACTACATTCAGGTGCCCCGAGGCGCCACCTTCGCCTCCCTGGCCAGCAGCGTCAAACTGCCCGATGCAGAAAATCAGCTCCGGCTCATTAACGGTTACTACCCCACTGGCGAACCCCGTACTGGAGATTGGGTTAAAGTCATCCGCTAGCGTTACTGCCGTGGGGAATCAGAGATGAGTTCGCGCTCCGCTTACTACCGGACGATCAGTGCACTGGCCATCATGCTATCGATGGCGGTGCCTGCGCAGGCTGAGCTGGTGGTGTATACCGCCCAGTTGATACGCACCATGGAGCCCGCGCTGCCCACCGCCACCGCCGTGGCAGTCGAAGACGGCGCCATCATCGCCGTGGGATCCGAGGCGAGCTTGCTACCTTTGGTCGATGCCAGAGACGGCAGGGTCGACCGGCAGTTTGAGCACGACGTGCTGCTTCCCGGCTTTATTGATCCCCACGTGCACCCCGCGCTACCAGCAGTGCTCACTCAGTTTCCTTTTCTGGCGCCGGATGACTGGTCCCTACCAACCGGTGAGTTTCCCGGCGAAACCACCCCGGCGGGATATCAACGGCGCCTACAGGAGCTGGCAGCAGAGCACACCGATTCCAGCGTGCCCTTTATTACCTGGGGCTATCACCCTTTGTGGCATGGCGATATTTGGCGTCAGGATCTGAACGACTGGTTTGGTGATCAGCCCGTGATGCTATGGCACCGCTCTTTTCACGAGCTGATTGGTAACGACGCGGCCTGGGCGATGCTGGGTGTGACCGAAGCTGATGCGCAAATGGATGAGGGCGCAGACTGGGCGCGCGGGCACTTTTACGAAAACGGACTCAGGGCCGTGGTGCCCAAGCTCGGCTTTCTCTTCTCACCCCAGCGATTTGGCGGCGGCATGTTCAATTTTCTGGCCATGCTCCATCAGGCAGGGGTCACTACAGCGCTGGATATGGGTACGGGGATCTATGGCAATCCCGTCGGAGAGATCGCCGGGGTGCGGGCCGCGGCACACGCCTACCCCGTGCCGGTGCGGCTCATTCTGACACCCATCATTGTCGACTTTCTCAGTCGCGGAAAATCTCCCGAAGAGGCATTGGCGGAAATTCGCGGCTGGCAGCAGCGCAACGATGACAGGGTGATGGTGGGCAATCACTTTAAACTGATGATCGACGGCGCTATTTTTTCCGGGCTCGCGCAAATGGGCTCGCCCGGCTATCTGGATGGCCATCAAGGTGTTTGGATGGTGCCCGAACCGGTTTTGCGGGCATATGGTGAGGTGTTCTGGCGTGAAGGGTTCCAGTTACACGCTCATGCCAATGGTGATGCGGCAGTTGACCGGTTTCTTGCGCTGATAGAGGGGCTACAGCAGGACTTTCCGCGACCCGATCATCGCGCCACCGTTGAGCATCTCGCCTACAGCACCGAACAACAAAGCGCTCAGCTGGCGACCCTGGGTGCGCAGGCCAGCGTGAACCCCTATTACCATTACATTCTGTCGGAAGCCTACTCGGGCAGCTGGCTCGGGCCCGATCGCGCCGCACAAATGACCCGGTTGGGATCACTGGAACGAAACGGGGTGCCCCTCACGCTGCATTCCGATGCGCCGATGGCCCCGCTGTCTCCATTAACCCTGGTATGGGCGGCCAGTGAGCGCCAGACCATCAGTGGCGCATCTGGCCTTGCCACCGAGCGACTCTCCAGAGCATCTGCCCTTGAGGCCGTGACGTCGGGTGCGGCCAGAGTGATCGGCCGGGAGCACGAGATCGGCTCGATCCGGGCTGGCAAGCGCGCGGATTTCGTGGTGCTGGAAACCGACCCCATGACGGCACCGGGCGACACACTGCGCCACATTCAGGTCAAAGCAACGGTCTTTGCAGGGACCCCCTACCCGACGCGCTAGTCAGCCATATTGGGTATCCGCCACAAACGGATTGCTGGCTCGCTCGCGACCAAAGGTCGAATCCGGCCCATGACCCGGCACAAAGCGGATGTCGTCGCCAATGGGAAACAGTTTTTCGCGAATGGAGTGAATCAGTTGCTCGTGGTTACCCTTGGGGAAGTCTGTTCGGCCGATTGAGCCTGCAAACAGAACATCACCCACCCACGCCAACTGAGTCTCTCGATGTAAGAAGACCACGTGACCGGGCGTGTGCCCCGGGCAATGAATGACCTCCAGCGTCTGCTCTCCCACGGTCACCGTGTCGCCGTCTTCGAGCCAGCGATCAGGTGTAAAGGGTTCGGCTCGGGGAAAACCCGCCATCTCACACCACTCGGGGAGTTTGTCTATCCAAAAGCTGTCGCCCCGTTCCGGGCCTTCCATCGGCACGCTGAGTTTTTGGCGGAGCACATCGGCGGCGGCACAATGGTCCAGGTGCCCGTGCGTCAGCAGCACTTTCTCTACGGTTGCATTCATCGCGGCAATCGCTGCCTCGATACGCTCGATATCGCCACCGGGGTCGACAATGGCGGCAAGACCGGTTTGCTCGCATTGGATAATGGAGCAATTTTGCTGATACGGCGTCACGGGCACCACTTGCACTTTCAGGCTCATGCTGAAGCTCCTGCGGTATGGGCGTCCTCGAGATCACCGTCGTGGTCTGCCTCCGGATCGCCATAGACGTCGTGATCCAACTGGCCCTCACGATGAGCCACGATGGTTGCTACGGTGGCATCGCCCGTGACATTCACCATGGTGCGAACCATATCCAGAAAGCGGTCTACCCCAATGATCAGCGCGACACCCTCCACGGGTAGTCCGGCCTGCTGCAATACCAGAGCCAGTGTGATCAGTCCTACCCCCGGCACAGCCGCAGTGCCAATCGACGCCAAGGTCGCCGTCAGCACGACCATCAAAAGCTGGCCGGCGGTGAGGTCTACACCGTAAACCTGTGCAATAAATACGGTCGCTACGCCCTGCATAATCGCTGTGCCATCCATGTTGATGGTGGCACCCAGCGGCACGGAAAATCCTGCCACACTCTTGCTGACGCCAAGCCGTTTTTCGACCGTGCGCAGCGTAATGGGAAGCGTTGCGCCGGACGATGCGGTGGAGAAAGCAAAGGCCCAAACGCGGCGCATTTTCTGGAGCAGAATGCGGGGGCTCAATCCCGTCAAAGTTCTCAACAGACCGCTGTAGACCACCAAGCCGTGGAACAGGAGCACCCCCAGGAGCGTAAAAAAGTACGCTGCCAGATCAATGATGGTGCCGAATCCCATGGTCGCAAAGAGTTTCGAAAGCAAGGCGAATACGCCATAGGGAGCGAGTTCAATCAGAATCCCGACCATCTTCATGACAATCACTTCCATGTCACGAAACCAGCTTGCCAATCGTTCTCCGGCATCGCCCGCCCGGGTCAAAGCAAAGCCAACCAGCAGCGCAAACACAATCACCTGAAGCATCTGCCCTTCTGCCATGGCCTTAAACGGGTTGCTCGGAAAAATATTCACCAGCGTATCGGTCAGCGGCGGCGGCGCCTTGGCTTCGAAAGCAGTCGCTGTCATTGCCTCGACGCCTTTTCCCGGGCCAATCACCATGGCGGCTGTGAGGCCCAGCGATACCGCCACACCGGTAGTAAACAGATAGAGCGCAATCGTTCTGCCGGCTATCGATCCCATCCGGCTACTGGCGCCGAGAGAGCTCATGCCGCAGATCAGCGATACCATGACCAATGGCACGACCAGCAGCTTTAGCGACGCGATAAATACCCGCCCCATCACATCGAACAACCCGAGGATCAATCCGTTTTCGATAAAGGCATACAGGCCTCCCTCCGGATCGATCACACCCATTAACCCTTCGAGCGATGACCCCAGAGCGATACCCGCAACCATGGCCAGAAGAATGCGATTGGTCAGCGACATGTTATTCCTCGCAGGTCTGGGGATGCCAGGCCGTCACGGCGACGTCGGCACACGCGTTGCAGGGTGAGGCATAGTCCTCGACGGTGCCGTCCTCGCGCCGACCACAGACGGGATCGTAGATCATGGTACAGACTCTGGGGCGCTCGCCCTGACAGGGCTGCCAGCCGCCCACAGGGGCATTATCTGCACGATTGTTACCGCTTGAAGTCAGTGTCCCACAGCCCGGGGCCACCAACACCAGTAAAAGTAGGATCAGTATGTGATAGGCGCGATGCATCGACATCGCGCTATTGTAGGCAATCATTACGCCGATGTACCCCCCGCCGTTTCTACCCAAGATTGTCGCGTCGGGCGATCAAGGCCTCCATGCGCGCGCCGAGCGCCGGAGTATCGTGGGCGACGTTCAGCGTCGCCGTTGCGGCTGCCAGTCGCTCGGCAGCCCGAGACGTCATCACAGGCACCCGGTTGGCAATGCCTTCCATATCCTCAAGTCGACCCCAGCAGTTGAGTGCGATATCACAGCCCGCTGCCAGTACCGCCTCAGCACGGCTCGGGATATCACCTGACAGTGCCTTCATATCAAGATCGTCACTGAGTAGCAGGCCATCAAAGCCAATGGACTTGCGGATCTGCTCCTGAATCACGCGGGCGGAGACGCTGGCGCAATGCTCTGTATCCCAGGATTCGTAAACCACGTGGGCTGTCATCGCCATGGTCGCGTGCCTGAGATCGGCAAAGGGCGCACAATCCTCTGCCAATGCTTCGGCAGGCGACGCGACCCGAGGTAAGGATTCGTGGGAATCACTCCTCGCCCTGCCGTGACCCGGAATGTGCTTGATGACGCCGGCGACACCCGCTAATTGCAGACCTTCGAGACACGCTCGGCCCAGCGCGGCCACGTGGTCTGGCGAGGTAGAGAAAGCGCGGTCTCCGATAATGTCATGGGCATCAGGCTGCGGCACGTCCAGCACGGGCGCGCAGGTAACGGTGATGCCCATGGCGGCAAGCTCCAGACCCAGCGCTTCGTAATTGCAACGCACCCGCTCACCCGCTCTGGCCAAACCCATGCTGGTACTCGCGTCTGAACACATCGCCAGCGTCGCCGCCGCGGGCCACGCGCGCCAGTGGGGTGGTCCGAGGCGAGCAACACGGCCTCCCTCCTGGTCGATCAGGATCGGCAGGCGGTCTCGCCCAGAGAGATCACGAAGCGCATCGGTCAGAGCACGCAATTGAGTGGGATGCTCGATATTCCGAGCGAACAGAATGTAACCTGCCGGATCGGCAGACCTGAAAAATGCCCGCTCATCGGGAGTCAGCGTGGGGCCAGACAAACCGAATATGACCGGTAACATCAGCTGGCCTCCGGGAGTTCGCGGGGAAACAAGCGATAGCTCAGCTGCCCCCTACCTCCGAACTGCGGGATATCTGCCCAATCTCGCAGCTCAAGCGTGAGCTCAACCCAGCCTGCGGTCGGTATGTTTGCCAGCGTACCGTACCCGACAAGGTAATTAGTGAGATCCGTCAGCGCCGGGTTATGGCCGACAATTGCAAGATCGCTCAGGTCACTCGCTTGTTGGGCGATCCATTTCATCAAAGATCGGTAATCAAAGGTATAGAGCGCGGCAACCGTCACGCCGTGCTCGGCTGTCAGGTCGGGCCAATGCAGTTGTAAATTGCGGAAGGTCGACTGCGCACGCTCGGCGGGGCTGACATGAAACGTCATGGGTTGAAGTCTGGCGCCCAATGCTTTCCCCATTCTTGGTGCATCGCGCTCACCGCGTGGGTTAAGGGGTCTGTCAATATCGGACAGGCCCGGGTTGTCCCAACTCGATTTGGCGTGTCGCAACAGATAGAGGCTTTTCACTGACTATCCCCTCCCACCCACTGAGACTGCGGGTGTATTCAACCGAGCAATGCTCTCAAAGCGGCCGATTCATGCTCTACCACGGTCACCAGATCCGCGACCGGTGGATCAATCAGCTGGCGCGCGCCCAGCTCGTCCTCGAACCAACTGAGTAGTCCGCCCCAGAAAGCGCCGTCGATCAATACAACTGGCTTGCGGGTCGCGCGATCATTGTGAAAGGCTACCAGCAACTCCAGCAACTCGTCGGGGGGGCCAAAACCACCCGGAAAGACGGCAAACCCGCGC
>VMBT01001352.1_pt1 | contig 13092 bp, 11 predicted proteins | sample 4404301 | NCBI WGS metagenome assembly VMBT01 (sample SAMN12238535, study PRJNA552566) | marine metagenome | isolation source: Coastal seawater | place: USA: coastal Georgia, Sapelo Island | collected 2008-08/2009-08
CTTAGAGTTTTAAAATATTATTATCAATTAAATCTTTTTTAATTTCATCTAAAATTGCTGGATCATCAATGGTTGCTGGCATTTTATAAGTTTCGTTATCTGCAATTTTTCTAACTGTTCCTCTTAAAACTTTTCCTGACCTAGTTTTAGGTAATCTTTTTACTATGATTGCAGTTTTAAAAGCTGCAACTGGCCCTACTTTATCTCTTACCATTTTTACACACTCAGAAATTATTTGATTTTTATCTGTGGTAACTCCCGCTTTGAGAGCAAGTAAACCAATTGGTATTTGTCCTTTAAGTTTGTCAGCAATTCCAATCACTGCACATTCTGCAACATCTTTATGCTCTGCTAAGACTTCTTCCATGGAACCTGTAGATAGCCTATGACCAGCTACGTTAATGATGTCATCAGTTCTTGACATAATCCAAACGTAACCATCTTCATCTATGTGACCTGCATCGTACGTTTGGTAATAACCAGGATAATTGCTCATATAATTTGACTTATATCTTTCATCTGCATTCCAAAGAGTTGGGAATGTGCCTGGTGGCAATGGAAGTTTAACAACGATATCACCCATTTTACCTGGAGCTAATTCTTTTCCTTCACTATTAAGTATTTTTAGATCATAGCCTGGAACTGGCTTGAATGCAGATCCATATTTAACTGGAAAGGATTCAATACCTGTACAATTTCCTGAAATTGCCCAACTTGTTTCTGTTTGCCACCAGTGATCTAAAACAGGTACTTTCAATAATTCTTCTGCCCATTTTATTGTATCTGGATCTGCTCTTTCCCCAGCTAAAAATAAACATTTAAAATTACTTAGATCATATTTCTTAAAAAATTCTCCATTTGGATCTTCTTTTTTGATTGCTCTAATCGCAGTAGGAGCTGTGAAAAGGGATTTAACTTTATGTTCAGATACGACCCTCCAAAAAACTCCTGCATCAGGTGTTCCTACAGGTTTTCCTTCAAACATAATTGTTGTGCAGCCATAAAACAAAGGTCCATAGACAATATAAGAGTGTCCTACTATCCAACCAATATCGCTAGCAGACCACCAAACATCATCAGGTTGAATGTTGTAAATATTTTTCATGGTCCATTTGATTGCAACAATGTGACCACCAATATCTCTCACTATTCCTTTTGGCAGCCCTGTAGTTCCAGATGTGTAAAGAATATAAGCATATTCATTTGCTTTCATCTTTTCACATTCAGCTGGTTTTGCATTTTTTAGAGCTTCATCCCAAGCAATATCTTTTTGTGCATCAAGCTGAGCTTTAAAATTTTTTCTTTGAAAAATAATACATCGATCTGGTTTGTGTTTCGCAAGCTCAATCGCTTTATTTAAAAGAGGTTTGTATTCTATAGTTCTGCCTGGTTCATAACCGCAAGAAGCTGATATAATTATTTTAGCTTTAGAATCGTCTATTCTGTTTGCTAATTCATTAGAGGCAAAACCTCCAAACACAACAGAATGAATAGCACCAATTCTTGCACAAGCCAGCATAGCAATTACTGCTTCAGGAATCATTGGCATATAAATGATTACCCGGTCACCTTTTTTAACATTTTGGTTTTTTAAAGCTCCAGCAAACAAAGCAACTTTTTCTTTTAATTGACTATAAGTAAATTTTTCTTTTGAATTAGTTATTGGGCTGTCCCAAATTAAAGCAGTTTTATCACCACGACCATTCTCAACATGTATATCTAAAGCATTGTAACAAGTATTAGTTACTCCATCTTCAAACCATTTATAAAAAGGAGGATTTTCTGAATTTAAAATTTTTGTTGGCTTTTGGTACCAAAAAATATCTTCAGCAGCCTCTTTCCAGAAATCTTCTTTTTTCTGAATAGATTGATCATAAATTTTTTTATAATTATTAGACAAGTTAAGCCTTTAAGTTAATTAATTGAACAAATATCACCATAAATAAAATTAAAAATCAATTAAAGACCTAGTTTGTTTTTTGACCGTATTGATTGAATTAATTTAATGACTATATTGAATTCAATGCCAAAAATTACATATATTTCTCATAAAGGTAATAAGAACACAGTTGAGGTTGCAAATGGCTTAACTGTAATGGAAGGTGCTATTCAGAATAATATAGAGGGTATCGATGCTGACTGTGGTGGTTCCATGGCTTGCGCAACATGCCATGTATATGTCTCAGAACAATGGTTTAATAAATTAGAAAAAATTCAAGACGCTGAACAAGATATGTTGGATATGGCTTTCGAACCAAAAAAAAATAGTAGATTAAGTTGTCAGATTATTATTTCAGATGAATTAGATGGTTTAGAAGTAACTACACCAGAAAAGCAAACTTAAATGAAAAAAATAGATGCGATTATTATTGGTGCAGGACCAACAGGATTATTTGCAGTTCATCAGTTAGGAATTATTGGTTTAAATTGTGAAGTAATTGATAATTTAGATAAAGCCGGCGGACAGTGTATCGAACTATATCCTGACAAACCCATATACGATATTCCTGCAATTCCAGAGTGCACAGGTGAAGAGCTAACAAAAGGTTTGTTAAAACAAATAGAACCATTTAAGCCTAAATTTCATTTGGGACAGAGAGTTGAAGAAGTCAAACAAGAAAATAATTTGTGGTTGGTTAAAACTAATAAAGGGAATGAATTTTTAACACCTAACGTAATTATTGCTGGCGGTGTAGGCTCGTTTGAGCCAAGAAAACTTACAGTTAAAGAAGCAGAAAAATTTGAAAATAAACAAATTTTTTATTCTGTTACAAATAAAAGTATTTTTAAAAATAATAAGATTGCAATATTTGGAGGCGGGGACTCAGCTTTAGATTGGGCATTAGAGCTCTCAAAAAATAATCAAATTATCTTAATTCATAGGAGAAATGAATTTCGAGGAGCCGAACATACTTTGAATGAAATTAAGAAATTAGAAAAAGAAGGTAAAATTATAATTAAAACACCATATAATTTAAAATCAATCGAGGGAGATAATAAATTATCTGGTTTAAATTTAGAACACGAAAATGGTGAAGTAGAAAACGTTAAAACCGACTATGTTTTAAGTTTTTTTGGTTTAATTATGAAATTAGGACCAATTGCTGAATGGGGATTAAATATTGAAAAAAAAATGATTCCTGTAAATACAGAAAATTTTCAAACTAGCAAAGAGGGTATATTTGCTATTGGAGATATATGTACTTATCCAGGAAAATTAAAACTTATATTATCTGGTTTTCACGAAGCTGCTTTAGCCGCTAGAGCTTGCTTTAAAAGAGCAAGACCCAATGAGACGTATAGATTTGAATTTACAACAGCATCTAAAAATATTCATGAAAGATTAGGTGTAAAAAAAAATGATTGAGCTTTATACAGCAAATACTCCAAATGGAAAAAAAATTTCCATTATGTTAGAGGAAATTAAATATGATTATAAAGTTACTTTGGTAGATATTTCAAAAGACGATCAATTTAAACCTGATTTTAAAAAGATAAGTCCATTTAGTAAAATTCCAGTTATCAAAGATCATAAAAATAATTCAACTCTTTTTGAGTCTGGAGCTATATTAATTTATTTAGGTGAGCAGAGTGGTAAATTTTACGATAAGGAAAAAAGAACAATAATTAATCAATGGTTAATGGCCCAAATGGCCTATGTAGGACCAATGTTAGGTCAGCACCATCAATTTCATCATTATAACCCTGGAAAAAGTGAGTTTGGTGAACAAAGATATTTTAAAATTTGCACACGTATTTATCAGGAATTAGATGAAAGACTGGCCCAAGCAAAATATCTTGCTGGAGATTTTTATTCAATTGCTGATATAGCAACATTCCCATGGATTGCGAGACATGAATGGCACGATATTGGCCTAAAAAAATATTCTCATTTAACTAGATGGTATAAAGATATTTCTGAAAGAGAAGCGGTTATAAAAGGATACGACCTTTTTGAAAAAGGTGAAAAAATCCCAAGCGTTTAATCTTCTATAAAAATTTTCTCATCTCGCTCATGTCTTTCTTGAGCCTCAATTGTCATAGTTGCAATAGGTCTAGCGATTAGTCTTTTTAAACCAATTGGTTCTGAAGTTTCTTCACAGTAACCATATGTATCGTTTTTAAGTCTTAATAAAGCTGCATCAATTTTTTCGATGAGTTTTCTACTTCTTGATAGAGCTCTCATCTCAACTGATTTTTCAGTGTATGAGGATGCTTGGTCAACCATGTCCGCAGACGAGACATTGTCATCTGAAGAGTTCAATAAATTCGTTAAGCTATTAGATTTAATAATATCTTTTTTCCATCTAACTAACTCTTCAGTGAAAAATTTTTTATGTTTAGCACACATGTACTTTTCTTTATCATTTGGCACATATGGCTTAGAACTAGCTTTTTTTTCTGATTTTAATTTTGGTTTTTTAACTGCTTTTTTGGTCATATTTAAAAGACGCGGAGTATATGTTTGAAAATCTTCATGTCAATAGGTATTAAGTTGTATTAATTCAATTGAAATGATTAAAAAAAACATTAATAAAATTTTCAATTTATTTCTTATCACTCATCTTGTTGTATGGGTATTGATTCCTTCTTATTCAAATATAAATTTACCTTTAGATACAATTGAAGCATTAGCATGGGGAACTAATTTAAGCTGGGGATGGGACAAGCATCCTCCTTTAAGTGTTTTTTTTCCAGAAATATTTTATCAAATATTTGGTAGTCAAGATTGGGTTTATTATTTACTTAGTCAGATATTTATCATCATTTCATTTATCTATGTTTTTAAATTAGCTAAGGAGTTTTTAAAAAATGAATTATTAGCTCTTACTTCAGTTTTACTTTTAGAATCTATTTTCTTTTATAATTTTACTAGTCCAGAATTTAACGTAAATGTATGTCAAATGCCATTTTGGGCATTAACTGTTTATTATGCTTGGCAAAGTTTTAAAAAAGATAAAACTAAAGATTGGATTTTATTTGGAATATTTGCCGCTTTAGGTTTTTTATCAAAATATCTTTTTATTTATCTTTTAATAAGTTTAGATGTTTTTTTTATTTATTATTATTTCTATAAGTTTAAAAAATTTAACTATAAATCTTTAATACCTTTGGTAGTTTTCATATTGGTTATAGCACCTCACTTATCTTGGCTAATAGATAATGATTATAAGACGATTACTTACGGTCTTAAAAGAACTAGTTTAGAGAGCGAAAGCTTTCTTAATCACGTTTATTATCCTTTAAAATTTTTAGGAAAACAAATTGGTATTTTAATTCCGTTTTTTGGTTTGTTGTTATTAGTAGTTTCTAAATTCAAAATTAAATCAGTTAAGTTAGATGAAAAGTTAATTTTTGTTTTTTTAATTAATTTTTTTCCAATTTTTTTAATGTTTTTAACTTCTCTAATTCTTGGAGCAAATATTAGGACTATGTGGATGTCTCCATTTTATTTATTTTTTGGATTATTTTTTATTTATATTTATAAAAATAAAATAGTAGTAAATTTTTTTAAAAAATTTATTTGGATTTTTTCATTCCTTTTTGTTCTTTCTCCAGTAGTTTATCTTTATGTTTCAATTTCTAAAGATAATAAAAGAACTGATTATCCAGGTAGAGAAATAGCTCAATTAGTTCAAACTAGATGGGATAAAAATTTTAAAAACGATATTCAAATTATTGTTGGTGATGAATGGTTTGGCGGAAATCTTGCCTATCATCTCAGATCAAGACCTAAATGGTACAATAATTTAAGTCCACAACTAAAAGATATTAAATTTGATGGTGGCGTAATCTATACTGGTAATGCAGAAATACTAAAGTCAATTTGCCCAGGTGAGTTTGGTAGTATTTTGAAATTAGGCATATGCATGATTGGGGTTCGATGAAAAAATTTAAGATTTTAATACCCGTTTATAACGATTGGGAGTCTTTAAATAGATTATTAATCGAAATAAATAAAAATATTAGTTCAATTAAAAATATCCAATTTGATTGTGTCATTGTTAATGATGCTTCAACCGTTGAGTCTCCTAAAATCGACATTCCATCAAATATAAATTCTCTAGAAATAATCAATATGAAAGAAAATAGAGGCCATGCAAGATGCAATGCTTTTGGTATTAGATATTTAGCTAGCAGATCTGATTTTGATCATCTTATTTTAATGGATGGAGATGGAGAAGACAGACCTGAAGAAATTAATGATTTGATAAAAAAAGCCTTAGACAATCTAGATTATTCAGTTGTAGCGAAAAGAGTTAAAAGATCAGAAGGGCCTTTTTTTCAGTTTTTATATCAATTTCATAAATTTTTAACGCTCGTTTCTACAGGAAAACTTATAAATTTTGGAAACTATAGTTGTTTGACAAAAAATGATGTTATTCTTTTATCTACCAAAGCTAGTTTGTGGAGTAGTTTTTCTGGCACAGTAAAAAAATATGTAAAAAATTTTAATAATATAAATTCTATTAGAGGTATGAGATATTTTGGCCCTTCGCAGATGTCTTTATTTAAATTAGCTATACATTCATTCTCAATTATAGGAGTATTTAAATATCAACTTTTTTTTAGAACTTTAATTGTGTTGTTAGCCAGTTATTATTTGGCTGTTTCTTATCAAATTAATTTTATAATTTTACAAATTTTACTTGTGTTATTTAATCTGATTGTTTTTATTGTATCATTAAGAGAAGATCAAAAAGCGCTTGAAGCTTCAGCAGACAATGTTCTGTCCAAGAATATCCACACACACTAAAAGGTTGTAAAATGAGTCCAGACTGGAATCAAAAGTGAATCAAAACGTGAACATTTGAACTAGATATTGTAAATTTGTGGATAACTATAACAAGATATAATAACTACATAAGGTTTGCTAATTAGCCAAAAACAGCTTTAATCACTTTCATGAAAATCGAATATTTCTATAGCGTTGTTTCACCTTTTGCATATCTAGGCTCATTAAAATTTCAAGAAATTGCAAAAAAATATAATGCCGAAATTATTGAAAAGCCCTGTGATTTAGTAGGAGGAATTTTTCCAAAAACTGGAGGAATACCTGTTCCTCAAAGATCTCCAGAAAGACAAAAATATAGACTAGTAGAATTAAAAAGATGGAGTGATTTTTTAAAAATAAAAATGAACATTCAACCAAAATATTTTCCACCTAAAGACCCACATTTGCCTGCAAAATTTACAATTGCAGCAAATCAGTTAGGTGTGAAAATTTTATTTGGTCAAGAACTTTTAACACAACTATGGTCAGAAGAAAAAGATATAGCCGATAAAAAAAATATTGAAGAAGCTTCAAAAAAATTTAAATTAGATTTTAAAGCATTGAATGATTTAGCAAACTCAGAAAAAGTTTCGAAAATCTATAAAGAAAACACCGAAGAAGCTATTTCAAAAAATGTGTTTGGAGCACCTACTTATGTTTTTAACAATGAGCTTTTTTGGGGTCAAGACCGTTTAGAATTTTTAGAAATATCATTAAAAAAATCTTCAAGATGATTAGTAAAAATTCTAATCAATTATTAGAAAAAAAATATTTAGATTTTCTTAATTCACAAGAAGTTTACAGTGAGCCATTTCATAATAAACTTGGTCAATTAAATAATTATTATTTACCAATTTGTGAAAAAATTTTTAAAAAATTAAAAAAAAAAAAAATTAAAATTATTGGATTAACAGGTGGCCAGGGAGCAGGAAAAAGTACCATTACGCAAATTATAAAATTAATTTTTGAAATAAAATATAATTTTAATGTTACCTTTTTTTCAATAGACGATTTTTATAAAACCTTAAGGGAAAGAGAGATATTATCAAAAAATATTCATCCCATGTTTAAAACGAGAGGTGTGCCTGGCACTCATGATACAAAATTATTAAGTAAAATATTTAATGATTTAAGTAAAAAAAATTTTAAACCTGTTTATGTTCCAAGATTTGATAAATCTATTGATGACAGGTTCCCAAAATCAAAATGGCAAAAAATAAGTAAAAAACCAGATTTAATTATATTCGAAGGCTGGTGCGTTGGGGCAAAAGCTCAAACTAAAAAACAATTACTTAAACCTATAAATATTTTAGAAAAAAATAATGATAGTAAATTAATTTGGAGAACAAAGGTAAATAACGAATTAAATAATAACTACAGGAAAATATTTAGTAAAATAGATTGCTTAGTATTTTTAAAAGTACCAAATTTTGAGTGTGTATATAAATGGCGTTTATTGCAGGAAAATAAACTTAAATTGACTTCTAAAGGAAAGAAAATTATGTCTCCAAAACAAGTGAGAGAATTTATTATGTATTATGAGAGAATAACTAAGCAAATGCTAGAAGATTTAAGCAAAAATGCTTACGCTGTTCTTTCTTTAGATAAAAAACATCGGTTGTCAAAATTAAAATTTAATTAATATGAAGTATATATTCTTTTTTATTATATTTTTTTTCAATTTAAATTTAGCCTCAGCTTCTGAGTTTCTTAACTACTTAGAGAACGCTTATAAAAATAATCCAACTTTAAATGCCGAAAGAGAAAACTATAAAGCTATAAAAGAGAATATAAATATTTCTAGAAGTGATTTTTTACCTGAAGTAACAGTTTCTGAAACTAAAACTAGTTCTCAAACTTCTAATAGAACTAATCAGTCCGGTGCAAGTTTGTCAGATACAAATAATGACACTACTACAAAGTCAATTTCAGTAGATCAAAAAATATTTCAAGGTTTTCAAGGGATAAATAATTTAGAAAAATCTAAATTAGAGTTTAATCAAGCAGGTCTCAAATTAAAAAATGCCGAGCAGCAGGTTTTGCTTAAATCAGCCGCAGCATACTATGATTTATTATACAAATTAAACAACAGACAATTTAATTTAGCAAATGTTGATTTGTTTGAACGACAAGTTGAATCAGATCGTTCAAGATTACAAAAAGGAGAGATTACTTTGACTGACCTTGCACAATCAGAGTCATCGCTTGCAGGTGCAAATGCAAAACTGATTACAGCTGACACAGAATTACAAACTGCTAAAAGTAATTTCGAGAGAGTTATAAGATTGTCAGCTCCTAATGAAATTATAAAAGATAATTTTATAAAAAACATAAATTTAAATTTTCCACAAAATTTGAGTTCTGCTTTAAAACTATCAGAACAAAATAATCCAAAACTTTTACTATCAAAGTTAGATTATGAAATATCTGAAAAAAATGTTAATATAGAAAAAGCAAAATTTGCTCCCTCAGCATCTGTAAATTACACTCAATCAAAAAGTAACGATTATAGTTCTACAGTTGATGAACAAGATCAAGAAACTCTTAAAGCCACAATTACATTGCCTCTTTTTAAGGGAGGAGAAAATTATTCAACTTTAAAAAAAGTTAAGTATAAAAAAGAACAAAGTCAGTTAATTTTTCAAGATACACAAAATGAAGTAAAAACAGACACAGCAAATGCTTGGTCAGTTTATCAATCTTCAGAAAGCGTTTTAAAGGCTACCCAAGCTCAGTTGAAAGCAGCTGAAATAGCTAATGAAGGAATTACACTTGAATACGATTCTGGCAACAATCGAACAACTCTTGAAGTTATTCAATCCAGAAGTTTACTTTTGAATGCAAGAATATCTAATGCTAAAGCCGAGAGAGATTTTGCAGTATCTAAGTTTGAGCTATTAGCAGTTATTGGTGAACTTACATTAGAGAACTTAAAAAAATAGCTAATTTACTGTTTTATTTGCACTGTTTTTTTTACTATTTGCAAAAGAGAACAAAATGTGTACATTTGTTTTAACGATTCGAACAAAAAAAAGGAAATAAAAATGAACAAGAACAATTTAAAAGTAGTTAAAACAGATAGCAAAAAAGACAATGAATTAAAGGAAAAAAACAAGGCTTTAGAAGCCGCTATCAGTCAAATTGACCAAAATTACGGAAAAGGCTCAGTAATGAGACTTGGCCAACAAGAAGCGTTAGACATTGAAGCAATTTCAACAGGTTCACTTAGCTTAGATTTAGCTTTAGGGATTGGTGGGTTACCAAAAGGAAGAATTATTGAAGTATATGGTCCAGAGTCTTCAGGAAAAACAACGCTTGCATTACAAGTAGTTGCAGAAGCGCAAAAACAAGGTGGAATTTGTGCATTTGTTGATGCGGAACATGCAATGGATCCAGTTTATGCTAAAAAATTAGGTGTAAAAACAAGTGAATTATTGATTTCTCAACCAGACACTGGTGAACAAGCGTTAGAAATAGCTGATACACTTATTAAATCAGGATCAATATCTGTTTTAGTTATAGATTCTGTTGCTGCACTAACTCCAAAAGCAGAGCTAGAAGGAGAAATGGGTGATCATCATGTAGGTTTACAATCAAGACTTATGAGCCAGGCACTTAGAAAAATAACTGGTTCTGTGTCAAAATCTAATACGATGGTGATTTTTATAAATCAAATTAGAATGAAAATAGGTGTGATGTTTGGAAATCCAGAAACTACATCTGGAGGAAATGCCCTTAAATTTTATTCTTCTGTAAGAATGGATATTAGAAGAGTTGGCGCAATTAAAGACAAAGAAGACATCATTGGAAACACAACTAGAGTTAAAATAGTTAAGAACAAAGTATCTCCACCATTTAAAGTTGTTGAATTTGATTTAATGTATGGAAAAGGCATAAGTAAAAATGGTGAATTAATTGACCTAGGAGTAAAAGCCGGAATTATAGAAAAATCTGGAGCATGGTACGCTTACAAAGGGGAAAAAATTGGACAAGGTAAAGAAAATGCAAAAGTTTATCTTGAGCAAAACCCAAATGTAGCCGCAGAAGTTGAAAAAATTATCAGGGAAAAAGCGGCAGCTATCTCTGCAGCTTTAGATGGCAACCCAGCACCTAAAGAAAAAGCTTCTGAAAAAACAGTAGATAAAAAAGAAACTACTGAGACAGAATAAAAAAATTTAGTCATTATCTCAACGAAAGGCCTTAACAGGCCTTTCGTGTCCCAAAACACTAAAAAAAACAACCATTCTAATATAGACAAGGTAAGAAATATCTGTATTTAATATAGATATGGCGCAAATGCTATTGACAGATATTAGAAAAAAATTTTTAGAGTTTTTTAGCAAAAACAATCACCAGATAGTTGAATCTAGCAACCTCGTTCCAAACAATGATCCAACTTTGATGTTCACTAATTCTGGAATGGTTCAATTTAAAAATGTTTTTACTGGTCTTGAAAAAAAACCATTTAAATTAGCAACGACTGCTCAAAAATGTGTTCGTGCAGGTGGCAAACATAATGATTTAGAAAACGTAGGATATACTCCTCGGCATCATACTTTCTTTGAGATGCTAGGAAATTTTTCCTTTGGTGAATATTTTAAAGAGCAAGCTATTATTCATGCGTGGAATTTACTGACTAAGGAATTTAAACTTCCTAAAGAAAAATTATACGTTACCGTTTTCTCAGAAGATAATGAGTCATTTAATCTTTGGAAAAAAATTGCTGGTTTTAGTGACGAAAGAATTATTAAAATATCTACATCAGATAATTTCTGGTCGATGGGTGATACTGGACCCTGCGGGCCTTGCTCTGAAATTTTTTATGATCACGGTGATAAATTAAAAGGTGGATTACCCGGAACCCCTGAGCAAGACGGAGATAGATACATAGAGATTTGGAATCTTGTCTTTATGCAATATGAGCAAATTTCTAAAGAAAAACGAATTGACCTACCAAAACCTTCGGTTGATACGGGTATGGGTTTAGAAAGAATGACAGCTGTTCTTCAAGGAACACACGATAATTATAACATAGATCATTTTAAAAAAATTATGGCAGCTTCTGCTGAACTAACTAAAACTAAAATAGACGAAAATACTATCGCAAGTCATAGAGTTATTGCAGATCATTTAAGAGCAAGTAGTTTTTTGATCGCAGAAGGTATTTTACCGACTAATGAGGGTAGAGGTTATGTGCTTAGAAGAATAATGAGAAGAGGAATGAGACATGCACATACTTTAGGTAATAAGGATCCAATCTTTTATAAATTATTTAATGTTCTCCAAGAGGAAATGTCAGAAAGTTATCCTGAATTAAAAAGAGGAAAAGATTTAATAATTGAAACTTTAAAAAACGAAGAGGAAAAATTTTCATCATTACTTGATCGAGGAATAAAAATTTTAAATGAAAATATAGACAATGTTAAAAACAAAACTTTGTCAGGAAAAGTTGCTTTTAAACTTTATGACACGTATGGATTTCCATTAGATCTAACAGCTGATTTATTAAAAAGTAAAAATATTTCTATTGATAACCAAGAGTTTGAAAAAGAAATGGAAGCTAGCAGAGCTCTAGCTAGAAAAAATTGGAAAGGCTCAGGAGATGTATCTCTAGAAGAAAAATGGTTTAAAGTCAGAGAAGAAATTAGTCCAACAGAGTTTTTAGGTTATGAGTATAATAAAGCTGAAGGTGTAGTCTTAAAAATATTTAAAGATGATAAAGAATTAAAAGAGGCTAAACAAGGTGATGAAGTAGAAATATTAACTAACCAAACCCCTTTTTATGCCGAGTCAGGTGGTCAAGTTGGTGATCAAGGATATTTGAAGACAAATAATTGTACATTTTTTGTAAATGACACTCAAAAAAAATTAGGAGATTTTCATGTACATGTTGGAAAAATTGAAAAGGGTAGTATTAAAGTTGGAGAGAATGTTAATTTAGAAATTAATGTAGAACGACGAGATAATGCAAGAGCTTATCATTCTGCTACTCATTTATTACATGAAGCGCTTAGAAGAACACTGGGTAAACATGTTACACAAAAGGGTTCTCTGGTTAGTCCAGAAAAATTAAGATTTGATTTTAGTCACAATAAACCTCTGGAAAATAAAGAAATCGAAAAAATAGAAAAATACGTAAACGATATGGTCGAAACATCTAGCGATGTTAGAACTCGAATAATGACCCCAAAAGAAGCTGTAGACAATGGAGCATTGGCTTTATTTGGAGAGAAATATGGCGAAGAAGTTAGAGTCTTATCTATGGGGAAAGAAAATGGAAATTTCTTCTCTACAGAACTTTGCGGCGGTACTCATGT
>VMBT01001355.1_pt1 | contig 13087 bp, 9 predicted proteins | sample 4404301 | NCBI WGS metagenome assembly VMBT01 (sample SAMN12238535, study PRJNA552566) | marine metagenome | isolation source: Coastal seawater | place: USA: coastal Georgia, Sapelo Island | collected 2008-08/2009-08
TGCCCTCTTCATCCCGATGGCCCACGCGGGGCGCACCCTTGGTGGCCTGCTGGACTCCTTTGGCACCGCCGTCTCCATGAGCCTGCAGTATGGTGTGCCGCTTGAGGTCTACACCAAGAAATTCTCCCACACCCGGTTTGAACCATGGGGCTACACCAAGAATCCTGACATCCCGGTGGCCAAGAGCTTGGTTGACTACATCTTCCGCTGGATGGGCACGGAATTCCTGCCTGGCTATCGTGAGGCCAATCGACCTGGTGGGGCCACCAGCGGCGGCGGGGAGGCCGCCGCCGGGGAGGACGGAGAGAGTGAGTCCAAGCCCGCCGCCACGAAGGCGAGCGGGCTGGCTAGCGGGCAGGAAGCCACCAACGGAAAGCACACAGCCAACGGTGAACTGACCGGGAGCCGAGGCCGGCATCCGGCTGGCAAGAACGGCAGAACCACCACGGCCCGAGCCGCCACGCTTTCGGCACCGAAACAGCACACCGTTGAGGGCACGGCCGCCCTGCTGGAACGGGCCGGGCTGAAAATGGCAGAGGTCCCGGACGCGAGTGCCAGTGACCGCCAGAGTCAGTTTGCGAAGTTCCAGATTGACGCACCTGCCTGTGACAACTGCGGTTCGATTACGGTCCGTAACGGCAACTGCTACCTCTGCCACAACTGTGGAAACAGCATGGGCTGCAGCTAGGCAAAAAGAGAATCGGCAGCAGGGCCGGTCTGGTCCATGCTGGGTGGAGCGGGAGTTGGCAGTCGCAGCGGCTGCCAACTCCCGTTGTCATTTTGCAAGGTACCGTCCTCGTCCGACTGCGTCCTGAGAAAGTCGCTCGCGGAAGCGAGCAGTTTTCACTGCCCTCAATTCAGAACTTTTTCATGACCTGAGGCCGAGCCGGCCAGACCAAACCAGAGCAGGTGAAAAACATTTTCTGAAGAAGGCCTGCACGGCAAGCCGAAAGACTGCTTTGGCCTAGGGGCGTGTCGCCCTCAGGCTGCCAAGAACCTAAGAACCTGCAGTCTGTCCTTTGGCGGGGGTGCTACGACCAACGCGTTGATCCGGGCTCCTTTAGCTTCGGCGGTCGCACGACGGCCGGACCCGCATCAGTCTCGCACAACACACCATTCGCAGGACAGCAGCAGCATTCTCACGGCCCGGGGGGTTTCCATGCTCCCCGGGCCGTTTTTTTCTGCCATGCCATCGCCAGCCGCGGGCGGTTTGCCGAGCCGTTTTGCCGGCAGTAGCATGATGGACACCGGCGGGAGTTGGGCCCGCCAGCCTTTTCTCGTCGAGGTGCTCTGTGCTCCATCATCGCCGCCAACGATTGTGGCAGCGTGGCCTTCGCCTGCTACTCATCGGCTGCCTGACGCTGCCCCTGCTCTTTGATACGGCTACAGCCTGTCGCCGCACCCGCAGGCGGCTGTGCCGCTCTTCACAAGGCTGCCTCCCACCCCAGACGCCGGTCAGCTGCTGCCCGCCAGCCTGCTCGACGGGATCGCACGCTGTCAGCACAGCCCCACTGCCGCCAACACCGGCCGAGGCAACCCCAACACCAGCAACGGCTGACCAGAAACACTCCGCAGAAGCTGATCCCACTACACCACCGATGCGGATTGAGCATATTCCGGTTACGGAACCAGCACCCAAACTCACCGTTGAACAAGAACCCCCTCCAGCGGCAGCTGATGCCGCCCCCGCCAGGCCGACGCCGGCGAACGACTCACCGGTTGTCTCCCCTCCACAAGCGAAGCCGGCTGAGCCCACCGTTGAGGAGCCCAAGCCCCTGGGCCAACCGATGCCGGTCGACACGGGCTCCTCCTTCTTGGAACGCATGGCTGAGCAGATAGCCAAGCAGGTCAAGGACGCGGTGACCCCACCGCTGGCTGCTGCTGAATTCCCACCACCCCAGCCGGAGGTCCCACCAGCTGCGCCGGTGACACCGAAGGCTGTCAATCTTTTTGATGAACTCAGTGGCATCCCATCAGCTGAACCTGAAGCGTCGACCACCCAGCCAACGGCACCTCCAGCGAATTTCTTTGACGAACTTTCGCCCTCGGCTGAGCAGCCCAACACGCCCACTACAGAGCCAGTTCCACCAGACCAGCCTCATCCCGCGGCAGAAAACAGTGCCAATCCCAACCGGGCTTCAGGAGCGGTTGGCCCGTCTTCTCAGCCGGCGGACCCGACCGGCCCTGTTTCTTTCGACAACCAGCCGCAACGCCTCTGGATCGATGCTTCGGGAAAACACAGCACTCTCGGTACCCTCACCCAGATTCATGACGAAAAGGTACGGATTCTCAAAGCCAATGGCCGATACACGACCGTGCTAATTCAGCAACTGAGCGACCATGACCGTCGCTATGTGGCGGTCATGGCTGAGGGGAGACTGGGCCCAGCCTCACTCAGCCAGCGGTGACGGTCAGGATGCCGGTCATTTTTCATCGAGCAGGGCAACCGTTTCGAAGGCCTTGCCCTCGAGCATTTCCAGCGATGCCCCGCCACCGGTTGAAACATGGCTGACCCGATCGGCATACCCTAACTGCTCAACCGCTGCAGCGGAATCGCCGCCACCAATGATGGTGATCGCCCCGGCAGCCGTAGCGTCGGCCACGGCAGCAGCGACTGCTTTCGTACCCGCGTCGAAAGGAGCCATCTCAAAAACACCCATCGGTCCATTCCAGACGACCGTGCCGGCAGCGCGGATGATCTCGGCGTACTTGGTAGCCGTCTCCGGGCCGATGTCGAGGCCCTCAAAGCCCTCCGGAATCTCCCCTGCCTTCACGATCTGCTTATTGGCATCAGACGAAAAGTCGTCGGCACAGTGGGTGTCCAGCGGCAGCACAAGTTTGTCGCCCCCCTGAGCCAGCAGTTTCTTCGCCAATTCAACCTTGTCAGGTTCAACCAAGGACTTCCCAGTCTGGCCCCCCTGTGCAAGTGAGAAGGTGTACGCCATGGCGCCTCCGATCAGCACGTGGTCACAGATCGACAGCAGATTGGTGATCACGGCAATCTTATCGCTGACCTTCTTGCCACCCAGGATTGCCACAAAGGGCCGCTTCGGCTGGCCGATAGCCTCAGCGAGGTATTTGATTTCCTTATCGACCAAAAAGCCGACCACGGCCGCCTTGCCAGCCGCCTTCATGGCCTTGGGCACGGCATACATGCTTGCCTCAGCACGGTGGCAGGTGCCAAACGCATCATTGACGTAGGCGTCAGCGAGACCAGCCAGGCCGGCAACGTAGTCCGCATCGTCTCCTTTTTTCTCACCCGGGTTGAACCGCACGTTCTCCAGCACCAGCACGCCACCCTCCGGCAGGGCAGCCGCCTTGGCCGCTGAGTCCGGCCCACCGGTATCAGCTGCCAAGGCCACTGGCTTGCCCAGCAGTTCACCCAGCCGGGCAGCAACTGGGGCCAGCGAGAGAGACGGGTCGGCGGCCCCCTTCGGCCGGCCCAGGTGGCTCATCAGCACCGCCTTGCCACCGCGATCAATGATGGAGGTGATCGTCGGCAGGGCCATGCGAATTCGTCGGTCATCAGTGATCGCTCCGCTGTCGTCCTGCGGCACATTGAAGTCGACACGGACGAGAATGGTCTTACCGGCGGGATCAAAATCGGCGATCGACTGCTTGGCCATCGGATACGGCTCCTGGTGAAAAACGGGGGCTTGTCTCGAACTTCACCCGTATTTCACAACAGCCAGCGTCACACCGCAAGGCTCATGCCGTTCCTCCGGCATCAGTCAGCACCCACGCGTTTCCCGTAGACCTTCACATTCGTGAAGTCGTTCATGTCGTCGAATGAGCCGATGCCAATTCGTCCGGCAGTGAACGTCCGATCGGTTGCCTCCATCAGCGGCTGTGCCATGTCATCAAAATAGACCGCAATCCGACCACTGGCTGTGTCTCGTTCGAGTTTCACGTGGTGCCAGCCATCGTCCCAGGGGACACGTCTGGTGTTCTGCGTGAGCGGCCGCCGCGGGGCTCCATCAACGATCATGATCTGGCCGCTGTTGGGATCGGGTCTGGCCCCGAGGTGAACATAGTAGAAATGCTCCGGGTCGCGATAGTTGAAGAACACACAACAGTCGCGGTGATTTCCAGTATCACGGGTACTTCTAACCTCGAAGCTAATAACCGTGTCGGTGAGTTCCAGATCTTTCACCAGTGCAATATTGTGGGGGCTGCGGACGGCGGGCTGATAGTCACTCTTGCGGCGATTGAGCCCCCAGACCGCACGGTCACCGTCACGGGAGAGCGTCCAGGCGGCCGGATCGGTTGGCTCCCAGCGGTCGGCTCCCCCAGCAAAGGTTTCCAAAAAAATGGGCCGATCAGGCTGGTGATCCTGATCCTCAGCAAGCCCATGGTCCACTGCAAGGCCACCACAAATGACCATGGACAGAAGCAACACACGCAATCGATGTCGGTCAATCATTTGAGTCCTTCAAGTATGCTAAAAAAGGTTGGTCCTGCCGGGACACCTACTGGAACGATAGAGCGAGATCTCTTGAGTGTGTCCCAATGATGTCCTGCTGTGTTGAAACGGCTCATCTTTGGCAAGATCCTAGCAAACCGTGACAGGCAACGTGCGAGGCGTTCCTCACCGTTCCCGTCTTCCAACTGGTCGCCTGCTATGCCCACCATCCCTTCACACGTCCAGCTGCTACTCGACTCCTTTGCCCAGTTGCTCGGCCGAGAGTTGATTCCTCGCGAGGGTTCGGAGGCTGAGCAGGCTGAGCAACTCTTTCAGGCTCCCTTCGTGGTTGTCTCCCACGGCACCGAGGCCGACCCGATTCTCAATTACGGCAATGCTGCCGCACTCGCCCTCTGGGAGATGTCGTGGGAAGCCTTTACTCAGACCCCCTCCCGACTCACCGCTGAGCCGGTTCACCGAGAGGAACGGGCTGCTTTGTTGGCACGGACCTCTGAGAATGGCTATGTAGATGATTATTCCGGTATTCGGGTCACGAAAAGTGGCCGCCGCTTCCTAATCGAACAGGCGATTGTCTGGAACCTTACCGACTCCACTGGCAGCCGCCGTGGCCAGGCTGCCTGGTTCGATTCTTGGACACCGCTCGATTCGTAAGGATCTTACGGGACAGCACATCTGTCTAGCACATCTGTCCGTCCAGCAAACCAGACCAGCAAACCAGAAAAACGCTTTCTCCTCCCAGACCATCCTGACCCAGGTGCATTCATGACTCGCATGTTTCTTGCCATATTCCTGTTCGTGTTCGTGTTCGTCGCAGGGCCAGCTGTTTCGTCTGTCGCCGCCGCAACGTCTGCCACGCCACCCAACGTCATCTACATCTTGGCTGATGACCTCGGCTACGGTGATCTCTCTTGCTATGGCCAGGAAAAGATCACGACGCCTGCCATCGACCGCCTGGCCAGTGAGGGCATGAAATTTACCGGCCACTATTCCGGCAACACGGTCTGCAGCCCCTCCCGAGCCGTCCTCATGACCGGCCTGCATGCTGGCCACTGTGCTATCCGCGGCAACGGATCAGAAGAGAAAAACGTCAGGCTGCAACTGGAGGATGTTGTGCTACCTGAACTTTTCAAGGCGGCCGGATATGCCACTGGCGCCTTCGGCAAGTGGGGGCTGGGCATCACAACCGCCGAAGGCCGTGGTAATCCGCTCAACCATGGCTTTGATGAGTTCTTCGGCTGGAAGAGCCAGTCGATTGCTCATACCTATTACCCAAGCAGTGTTGTCCACAACGGCAAGGAGTTGCCGCTTGAAAAAGGCACCTATGTCCATAACCTGATCATGGGCCAGGCCCGCGAGTTCATCCGGCGGCAGGCTGAAGCGAAAAGGCCGTTCTTCTGCTATATCCCCACCGCCGTTCCACATGCTGCCATGCATGCGCCGAAGGCCCTGCATGAAAAATGGCGAAAGAAGTTTCCTCAATTCGATAAAAAGGTTGGGAAGTACAAAGCTGGCCCCGGCGAATTCTGCCCTGATGTGATCAACCCGATTGCAGGCTTTGCCGCAATGATGGAACACCTCGACAACGAGGTCGGTCAAATCCTCGACCTGCTGGCTGAACTCGGTATCGATGACAACACTCTCGTCATGTTCGCCAGTGACAATGGTGCCCATCGAGAAGGTGGCCACGATCCGGCGTTTTGGAACTCAACCGGCGGGCTCCGTGGTTACAAACGGGACATGCATGAGGGGGGCATCCGCTCACCCCTGCTGGCCCGCTGGCCTGGTACCATCAGGCCCGGCTCCACCAGCGACCACCTCAGCGGCTTCTGGGATATGCTGCCAACGATGGCCGAACTGGTTGGCCAGCCGATCCCTAAACCCTGTGACGGCATTTCCTTTCTGCCGACACTACGGGGTGCCCCAGAGCAGCCAGAACACGACTATCTCTACTGGGAGTTTCACAAGGGCAGCAAGCCCTTCTCCCAGGCGGTTCGCCTTGGCCAGTGGAAGGCTTACCAGGAAACCGGCAAGCCGCTTCAGCTTTTTGATCTGGCGGCCGATCCGTTTGAAAAAACTGACCTCGCCAGCAAAAAGCCCGCCATCGTCAGCCGCATCAAGCAGATCTTCACCGAGGCTCATGAGCCGATTCCAGCGACTCCCTGAACCAGACGCATGAAAAAGGCCCGTGCAGATCGACTCATTTTTGGGGTCGACCAACACGATGAACGCACCTTCCGTGGAGAGGTGAGTCAGCGACTAGACGTCAAGATTCTTGACGTCTAGGGCATGCCGTTCAATGAATTCTCGCCGGGGCTCAACCTTTTCGCCCATCAGCACCCGGAAGAGATCGTCGGCCGCTGCCGCATCTTCCATTGTCACCCGTAAGAGCGTGCGATTGGCTGGGTCGAGTGTTGTCTCCCGGAGTTCTTCCGCGTTCATCTCACCAAGGCCTTTGAAGCGGGTGATGGAGAGGCCCTTCTCACCAGCACGCCTGACTGCCGTGAGCAGGCCGCGGAGATCCTCGATGCCGATCTCGTTCTCCCCACGGCGGAGCAGGTAACGTGGCTCTTCCGTACCAGTTCGATCCTCCGGCAACAGGCTGTCAACGCCAAAGCCCATTGATTCGAGTTCTTTCAGACCGGCATTGATGCTGCGAACCTCGTGGAGATCGATCACGATCAATTGTTGTTCTGCCGCAGCTGGGTCAGCGGCTCCACCCCCACCCGCCTTGTTTTCGTCAGCCTTGCCAGCCTGGAGTTCGCCTCCAGTAGCTGCTTCCTTGCTTTCAACGAAGGCTTCCAGTTCATCGCGACTGATAAACCAGTGCTCTTCGGCGCCGAAGAAGACATGGTACATCGGCAACTTCCCACTGCTCTCCTCACGGCGTCCGGCATGATCCCGCAGGCTAATTCCCCGGCGTTCGAGTGCCAGCAGAGCGTCTTCCAGGCCGGCTAGCGTACGACAGAGCTTCTGCATCTGTTCGCCAGCAATCTCCCGGCCATCGCCGGGCAGAAAAATACCTTCGCCAAGACCCTGATCGAGCAACTGGTTTTTCATCTCTTCTTCAGTCTGCACGTAATAGGTCTGCTTCCTGCTGCGGACCCGGAAGAGGGGCGGCTGGGCAACGTAGACATGCCCTGCCGCCACCAGTTGGTACATCTGCCGGTAAAAGAAGGTGAGCAGCAGCGTACGAATGTGTGAGCCATCGACGTCGGCGTCAGTCATGATGACAATCTTGTTGTACCGCCGCTTCCCCAGATCGGCCTCCGGTCCAATGCCGGCACCGATTGCTGAGATCACGCTGCGAACCTCTTCGTTGGCCAGAACCTTGTCCTCACGGCTCTTGTAGGCATTGATGATTTTTCCGCGCAGCGGAAGGATCGCCTGATATTCACGCAGCCGGCCACCTTCGGCACTTCCGCCGGCCGAGTCACCCTCGACCAGATAAAGTTCGCAGTTCTCAACATCTTTACTGGTGCAGTCTCGGAGTTTGCCGGGGAGGCCGCCACCCGACAGGGCCCCCTTTCGTTCCCGCAGCAGGGCCTTTGCCTTTTGGGCCGCTGTTCTCGCTTCGGCGGCAAGCACACCCTTTTGAACAATCGCCTTCGCGCTCTTGGGATGTTCTTCCAGATACTTCCCGAGAAATTCGCCAACAGCCGAGTTGATGATGCTTTCGACTTCGCTATTGCCGAGTTTTGTCTTGGTCTGACCTTCGAACTGCGGGTGAGGGACGCGGACACTCACCACGGCCGTCAGCCCCTCGCGAATATCGTCACCCGTCGGAATCAGGTCCTTATAAATGCCGGCCTTCTTCCCATAGGCGTTGATGCTTCGCGTGAGGGCGGACCGGAAACCGGAAACGTGAGTTCCCCCCTCGTTGGTTGAGATATTGTTCACGTAACTGTGAACATTTTCTGTGAACTCCCCGGTGTACTGTAGGGCGATATCCCAGGAAACTCCTTCGTTCTCACCTTGCAGGGAAATGACATCGGGATGGATTGCATCACTGGACCGATTCAGCCACTCAATGAATTCTTCGACGCCCCGTTCGTAGTAATACTCCTCCGTTTGCCCACTGGCAGCTTCCGTGAAGACGATCTTCACACCGGAGTTAAGGAAGGCAAGTTCCTGCAGTCGCCGCGAGAGGATGTCCCACGAGAATTTCGTCTGTGGAAAAATCTGTGGGTCCGGCTTGAAGGTCGTCTTTGTTCCCGTCCCAGTCGCGGTCCCCATTTTCCGGACTGGTCCGGTGGGCTCACCCCGCTGGTATTCCTGCTGCCAGACATGGCCTTCGCGGGAGACCTCAACCTCACACCACTCGGAGAGGAAGTTGACCACCGTGACACCGACACCGTGCAGGCCTCCGGAAGTCTGATAGGCCCCTTTTTCGAACTTCCCACCGAACTTGAGCACGGTCATCACCCCTTCAAGGGTTGAGACCTCCCGGTCCATCTCCTCTGACAGCTGCTCGTGAATGTCGGTGGGAATACCCCGGCCATCATCCTCAACGGTCACACTGCCATCGACATTCACCGTCACGGTGACCCGCTTGGCATACTCTGCCATGCATTCATCAATTGAATTATCGACTACCTCATAGACGAGGTGATGAAGGCCTCGAGCGGTGTTGTCACCGATGTACATCCCGAACCGTTCTCGCACATGTTCGCGGTCTGAGAGATGCTTCAAATCTTTGCTGTCATAGCCAGATGTGCTTGAGTCATCGGCAGGCGTGGGGGTGGCGTCGGCCATGGTCATCTTTCAGCAGAGGGGAGGGTGGGAATGAAAAGAAGCAGCCAAGAACAGATTCAGTCTTGTCCGGCATCGATTAACAGACGACAACGAATATCGGTAATTCCTTCGGCAGGCACTTTTTTCTGCAGTTTTTTCAGGAGTTCGCGCTTGTGAAATCCCATTTCTTGAATCAGGGCTGAGTGGCTGACAAAAACCTCGAGCACACCTCGCCGTACGGTCCCTGGCTGAGAACTTCCCTGCAGGCTGGCGGGGGCGACCTCGCTCCAGGCACTCCGCAGGGCGTCGCTGCCCTGCTGTCGGTCGTAGCCCGTCCGGGCCATGAGCCGGGTAATCAGGCTGCCAAGTGAGCGGGGATCGTTCATCAGACCGGTTTCCCAGCATGGCGATCGGGAAGGAAAAAGGCATAGTGAGGACCGCCGTTGTTCAGTCAGCCGCCAAGGGCATGACGCAGTAGGCGTATCCATCCTCGGTGCGGCAGACGCAGGCGCTCTGACCGTCAGTCAATTCAACGGCGATGGTGGTTGCTGGATCGAGTACCCGCAAAAACTCATTGACAAACCGTGGATCAAGTTTGATCTGGACGGTTTCACCAGCGTGTTCAATCGGCATCTCTACGCGACTCTGGCCACTTTCAGCCGATTGCCCCGACAACACGAGCTGCCCTGCCTCGAAGGAGAAATCGACCCCCTTCGACTGTTCACTGGTGACAATGGCAGCCTGCCGAACAGCGGAGAGCAGGGGGCCTGCAACCAGCTTCACCGTAACTGCTTCAGGACGATCAGGAAAAACATCTCGCCACCGTGGAAACCGCCCCTCAACAAGCCTGGCTGAAATGGTGGTCTGCCCGGTCTGAATCAGAATGTCACTTCCCTGCAACGCGAGTTTGACAGAGCTTTCGGCATCACCCAGGCTCCGTTCAATGAGTTGCATGGCGCGGGCCGGCACAATTGGCTGGGTCGCCGGTGGCTCGCCCCCTTGAACAGTTGCTGGCCCTTCCATCTTGGCCAGCCGCCGGCCATCAGTCCCCACGGCAATCACGCTGCTGTCGGTCAGCTCCACCAGAACGCCACCGAGGGCATACCGGCTTGACTCGTTGTCAGTTGCAAAAACCGTTCGCTTGACCAATTCTCGAACCAGTGGCGTTGCCAGTTCGAAACAGGCATCGGCAGGAAAACTGGCGACTGATGGAAACTCTAGGGGATCCTCTGCTGGCAGCCGGAACTGGCTTCGCGCCGCTTTCACGACAGTGGCATTCCCATCGGACTCAATTTCGAACTGGGTTCCGGGGGGGCTCTCTCGGACGATCGCCATGAGGCGGGCACTCGGAAGCAGCACGCTTCCGGCCGCTGAGGTCTCAACCCCTTCCACCTCTGTGCGGACGCCAATCTCGAGATCGGTCGCTGAAAGCACGGCGGCAGTCCCATCAACCTCAAGTTTCACATTCGCAAGAACAGGCTTCGGTGATCGGGCAGGAACAACGGCTGCCGCCGTTTGCAGTGCCGCCAAAAGCGGTTCACGTGTGCAACGCAGATTCATGTAATCGCGATTTCCACGAGGATAAAAAACCGGAAAAACGTTTGCTCCCGAGGCCTGCCGCTGACGCTCGACCACGAGCTGGTGAGCGTCTGACGACTGCCATCTGGAGACCCCTCAATCTACCCGATTTTGGAGCCCTCCGCAGGGTGCCTCAGAACACGATTTTTTCAGGGAATTCGCAGCCCACCCCACCGGGCGAGATCGCTCGACTCGCCGGCACGAAAGGCTGCCGCTTCTTTTCTGATAGTGATGAATAAAAGAAAAAGAGAAGTAGGAAGCAGGAATATTCGTATCCGTACCAGTAACAGTGGTTTACGGACGTTTCGCCAGATTTGGTTCAGAAAGGCGTGTCCAGAAAAAGCTTGGAAGTTTTCAAAAAGTCTCTTTATCAGCATTCAAAAGCCTCTCTGGGGCTATCGTCACTGCATTTGTGACTGGTGGAAAAAATGCCAGTTCATGGTTGTGAAAGTTGTTTGTCGTTTGTCATTTCCCCAGTGGAAAGCCTGCCGTGAAAGGTTCTGAATGCTGTCCCTGCGAGGTGATCTGGCCGCTGGGATGGCTGTTGCTGGCATGTGGCTTGGATGAAGAATCGGGGCAGGGAGGGCGACAACGATCTGCCTCTCGTCCGTCGGACGTGTCAGCTTCGACAGAACCGACATTCTGGCGACAGCTGGAGTGACATGATCTCACCCGCTCATGAGCGTCGCTGCGGTTGCCCAGTCAAGTGTTCGATCATGGCAGCGAAATCACCGGCATAGCCAGAATCATGCTGCATGAGGTTGGTGCTCACCTTCAGGCTGTGCAGGATGGTGGTGTGATCCCTCCCGCCAATGGCTCTGCCGATTGCATGGCTGCTTTTTCCGGTGAGGAGATGGGCACAGTGGATTGCCAAACCACGTGGCCGAACGTGACACCGACGTTGGGAACTCCCCACAATATCGTCAGCTTCCAGGTCGTAGTAGCGAGCAACTGCAGAAATGATGCGACGAATGGTTGGTGGTCTGAGAGATGGTTTTATCCCTCGGGGCGTCCGTTTTTTGACAGACGAATCTCCTTTTGGCGAAGCATGGCGTCCGTGAAGGGGACTGCTCTTTGAGGAAGCATGAGAGCGGGCGGGCACTGGTCTTTGCCCATGCCCCAAGGGAATGATCAGGCCAGCTTCCAGCCGGGATTCGACTGCTGGATGGAGACTGAGGGTGGCTGGATGCCCGGGGAGGGTCACCGCCAGGAGTGTTGGCTGGTTGAGGATGGCATCAATCAACTGGCAGAGCAGAAGTTGGTCATCCTCACGGGTCCCTGCTGTATCAAGGCGATCAATGAGCACGCACTGCGGCAAGGCAGTCTGGCGAGTTTTGGAATTGCGTGCGCGGGCAGGGGGTAGTTCGAGGGTGAGCGATTTTCGGAGTGCCTCAAGAGAACCGCTGGCGCGGGCTCGGCGGAGTTCCTTGGCAATTCCTTTTCCATCGAGCGGTTGAACGGGTGGAAGCATTTTGATGAGGTTTCCACCAGCCCACTCCTGCCAGAGCGAGGCGGTCTCGGAAAGCCAGGTTTGACGACAGCGGCGATCTTGACTGATACCAACAAGCAGGCGTCCACTTCCATTTCCAGACTCGTCAGTGGCACATGACGCAATCTGATCAATGGCCCACGTGCTAGCTGAAGCAGGAAGACCCTCCAGCCAGTTTGAAGGCCCACTCGTTTTGGATGAGTTTGCGGGGCTCGCGGCGTGTCGGCTGAATCGCGTTGTCGTGACGACTGACATGGCACGAGTGGGACGTTCAGCCGGGAGAGACGAGGGCAGGTCCGTGCCGCTACTATGCGAGCCGAGTTCCGCCGGCCCGTCCCAGACGAGCAAGAGCCTACGGGATTGAGTTCGCGAAGGCAATGAAAGTCAGGCTTTCTTGGTGCGTCTGGCGAACTCTCGCAATAACTCACCCAGCCGGGAAACGGCCTCATCGATGTCAGCCTGTGTTGTGGTCTGGCCAATGCTGAATCGCACCGCAGATTCCACCAGTTCGCGATCAAGACCCATTGCTACCAGTGCCGCCGACGGTTCACGTGAGCCGCTGGCACAGGCGGTCCCGGTGGCCAATGCCAGGCCAGCAAAATCTGCCGCCAAGACAAAGGCCTGCCGGTCAATACCGGGGAAGGCAATGGTGGTCAGGTGAGGGCTGCGAGGAGTCTCGTTCCCAATAATCTGTAGCGTCAAACCCAGCGTCTGGGATACCTCCAGGAGTCTGGTTTCCAGTTGCTTGCGGAGTGCGAGGAGCCGCTCAGACTCGGCCTGTTGGCAACGGAGGGCCTTCTTGAGAGCGAGTCCGCAACGGGCGATCAGGGCGACCGGTTCAGTACCGCCGCGTCGCTGTTGTTGTT
>VMBT01001357.1_pt1 | contig 13066 bp, 7 predicted proteins | sample 4404301 | NCBI WGS metagenome assembly VMBT01 (sample SAMN12238535, study PRJNA552566) | marine metagenome | isolation source: Coastal seawater | place: USA: coastal Georgia, Sapelo Island | collected 2008-08/2009-08
ATGATGCGCCGTCGTCATCCGCAGATAAACAAGACGGTTCACCTGAACCAGTTATTGATGCCAGTGCTATAGGTCCAAAATCTCTACAAAATAAACCGACCCAAATCGACAGCCCCTTACCCCCAGAAGATACCCCAAGATCAATGGTAAACAACCTTGATCAAAACTCTACGCGAAACGGATCCCCCCAACTAGAAGATGAGGCTCACCCAACAATTGACGCTGATCTAGGGGCTAGTCGGGCCATAACTTCTCTTCAAGCAGGATCCGATGAAGTTATTGGTGAATCGGGGGTTTATCAGACGCCATCCTTCACCAATCAAAGCGATCAATTCCAGATAAACTTTGCCACAGAGCTTCTGGACCCTGTCATCATGCTCACGGGAACCAAGAACGCCCAGGACAGTTATGCTCTTTACGTGGAGGAGGTGATTACCGACCCTGGTACGGGAGTCGCAACTGGCTTTAAATTTTCGTTTCCTGAGTGGAACTATGATCACGTTGATGTTAACCATAACCAGGTGGAAGATATTCATTGGGTTGCAATAGAGAGAGGAACACACACCTTAAGCGACGGGCGTACAGTTGTTGCTGGTACAACAAATAATGTAAGCTACTCGGCCCAAAGCGTAAATTTTGGCCATAATTTTTCATCAAAACCTATTGTCCTGACCAATGTTGCAAGCCATGGATCATCACATCTTGTCGATAGTGATCCAACGGACATCACGACTTCGTCGTTTAGTTTACAATTACAAAGCGACCAGAATAGGCATGAAGTATCTTCAGCCGACGTTGAAAAGGTGGGATGGATTGCTATAGAAACTGGCGGCTCAGGGGCATCCGGAAAATCAGGAGAGGCCAAATCTGTTTCTGCAGTGAACCACACCGAAAAAACTGTGTCGTTTAACACAACCAATGATGCCGTTGTCATCGCAGAAACGCAAACATCTAATGGCCCAGACGTTGCGAATGTAACAATAAACAATGTTACAAGCAACTCAGTTAGTGTAAAGATTACTGAAACCAATTACCACCTTCGACCGACAGAAAACGGGAGCCATATCAATGAAGAAGTTGGCGTTGCAATTTTCAAAAAAGGACAACTTATCTTGTGTTTTGGGCGTGGGACAGAAATTCTGACACCAAAGGGCGCAAAAGCTATCGAAACGTTGCAAGCTGACGATTTGGTCCTAAGCCGGAACGCACAGGAACAAGGTGAATTCGTACCGACCCGCGTCGTAAAAGTTCTTCGTAAAAAAATATCCCAACAGGATCTTGTAGCCAACCCAAAGCTTTTTCCGGTCAAGATCAAAGCAGGCGCGTTGGGCCAAAAACTCCCCTACCAAGACCTTACCGTTTCGCGCCAGCATAGAATGATCGTATCCTCAAAAATAACAAACCGCATGTTTAAGCGAAAAGACGTTTTTGTAGCGGCCATTAGATTGACAGAACTGCCTGGAATTTTTGAAGACACCGCGGTAAAAGAAGTCGAATATTATCATCTTATTTTAGAGGAACATAGGGTTGTCATAGCAAACGGCGCCCCGAGCGAAAGCTTTTATTTCGGCAACGAAGCGTTAAAGGGGTTAGCCCCAGAAACCTACAAAGAGCTCTTGGAAATATTTCCGACCCTTTCAGAAAATTCAAATTTACACACCAATCGATCCACCTCTTTGGTGTCCAACGCAAAACAGCGCAGGCTGGTATACAGACATGCAAGAAACAATGCGAGTCTGTTGTCAGCCTGATGGACAGCGTGATGCAACCTGAACATGGTGCAAATTGAAGCGTCATCCATTACTGGGTATTCAGTTAAATGATGTTGCTGAATCGTTTTGGAATTTCAATCAAGATCCCGCTTGAAACGTTGGCATCTTCAGGGGCTGCGCGGGGGCGTTTGCTTAGGCTGCCGTCTTTTTCTAAGGGGAATTTGTCGCAGGCAATTTTGTATGCTTGATCCGCATCCATCGGGGCCACGTTGCTGATTTCATCGAAAAGTTTAAATCTTTGATCGATGTGCCCGGTGAACGAACGATGGTTACTATTGCTTGCCAATCGATCCTTTTGTCGCTTGTTTGCCAGATCATAATCAAAAAGAGCAAAGTGAAATAGTGCGAAATGGTTGCTCATTCGAACACGTCCACCTAATGCACGATGAAATCCGCCAGACCAAGAGAGCAGCCAAGATTTCTGTCCGGGCTCGTTAAGAGGGTGCTGCGAACAAATTCCATTTGTTACGTTGGGCTTGGAATAATTGTGATCAACAACAGCAAATTGACGCTGTGAGAGAATGGGCTGGTTGAGGTCAAGCGGGTCCGTTTCCAAAGCGCGGTTGTGAACCACGTCCATGCCCATGGAATAGGTATATCCCCAATAGTCAATTTCCTCCATGGCGGTTTCCCAGTTCAGCCCGGAATTTGGATCTATACAAACGAATTCGTCAATATCGCTGCGAACAATATAATGGTAGTCGTTGAACAGTTCATGGGCACGCCCCGATACAGTTTTTGCCATAAAGCGGTCATTTCGGACGCGTTGTCTGGGGGCATCTTTTACCATCGTTACAGTAACGCCAGTTAAATCGACATTTGGCTCCCATTCATCACCGTCCAAGACGACGAATAGGTTTTCACGACCAAATTGGGCGCCATAGTATTTCAGCCAAAGGCTCAAAAAGAAATCGTCATTACGACAATGCGTCAGAGCTCCAATAAATTTTTTACGCATGTCAAAAGCCTTTAACCCAAAAAACAGAACAAAAATCCGCCGATCACCTAGAGACGGAAAATCAATTCATAATTTTATATACGAATCTGTTTAGCATACTATTTATGCAACCGTCTTCTTTAAAGATAGCCTTATTTAAAACGCGATATCGGAATTTATCCCAAATAAAGAGCCTCTCGTCTTATGTGTATGGGTTTAGGTGATTTTTGTTATTGCCGGTCGCTTAATCGTCCTCAAACTCCACCAACAGATCTTTGGCATCGATTTGACTGCCTGCTGTCGCGTGGACGGCTTTGATTGTAGCGTTGCGTTCGGCGTGCAGGCCCGTTTCCATTTTCATTGCTTCGATCGTCAAAAGAAGATCACCTTGTTTCACCTTTTGGCCTGCGCTCACCGTGACAGAGGCCACAACACCGGGCATTGGGGCACCGATGTGGTTGGGGTTTGCGTCTTCGGCCTTGGGGCGTGCGGCTGTCTGGCTTTTGACAAGGCGGTTGGGGACGCGGATGACACGGGGTTGGCCGTTGAGTTCAAAGAAAACTTTCACCTCGCCTTGCTCATCGGTTTCCCCGACCGCCTGCAGCCGGATTTCCAGAATTTTGCCGGGATCAATTTCTGCCGTGATTTCCTCCCCGGGTTCCATTCCGTAGAAAAAGGTTCTGGTCGGAAGCGCACGCACTGGTCCGTAAATCCTGTGTCGACCCATGTAGTCAAGGAACACCTTGGGATACATAAGATAGCCGTTCAAATCTTCGTCATCAACGATGCGACCTTCGAGCTGATCGCGCAGTTCTTGGCGTGTGGCTTCCAAATCAACGGGGGCCAAATCGGCACCGGGGCGGTTGGTGTTGGGGGCTTCGCCCTTGAGCGCTTTGTTCACGATGGCTGCAGGGAAGCCTCCGGGAGGTTGGCCAAGATTGCCGCGCATCATATCCACGACGCTGTCAGGAAATGCGATGTCTGTTGCAGGATCTTCCACCTCGGCGCGGCTTAAACCCTGACTGACCATCATCAGCGCCATGTCCCCCACCACCTTAGACGAGGGGGTGACTTTGACGATATCGCCAAACATCTGGTTCACATCGGCATAGGTCCGTGCCACATCAGGCCATTTTTCTTCCAATCCAAGAGAGCGCGCTTGCGCCTTGAGATTTGTAAATTGTCCACCCGGCATTTCATGTAGGTAAACTTCGGAGGCGGGCGAGGCGAGACCGCTTTCAAAGGCCACATATTGCGCACGCACATGTTCCCAATAATCACTGATGGCGCGGATTGCATTTATGTCCAAGCCGGTATCCATCTCTGATCCGTGCAGTGCCTCAACGATTGATCCAAGGCAAGGTTGCGACGTTCCACCTGAAAAGGCATCCATCGCCGCATCCACCGCGTCTACACCGGCCTCTGCCGCTGCAAGAATGCTGGCACCCGCCAGACCTGAGGTGTCATGGGTGTGGAAATGAATAGGAAGACCGGTTTCTTCTTTCAGGGCCTTGACCAGAACACGCGCGGCGGCTGGTTTCAAAAGCCCGGCCATATCCTTAAGACCCAAAACATGCGCGCCTGCGGCCTCAAGGTCTTTTGCAAGATTGACGTAATATTTGAGGTCATATTTTGCCCGCTCCGGGTTTAAAATATCTCCTGTGTAACAGATGCTTGCTTCGCAAATCTTGCCCGAGGCGATCACGGCGTCCATGGCAACGCGCATGTTCTCAACCCAATTGAGGCTGTCAAACACACGAAAGACGTCAATGCCCTTGGCAGCTTCGGCAACAAAACTCTCCACCACGTTATCGGGGTAATTTGTGTATCCCACACCGTTACTGGCTCTCAGCAGCATCTGTGTCATTAAGTTTGGCATATGCTGACGAATATCGCGCAATCGTTGCCATGGGCATTCCTGCAGAAACCGGTAGGCAACATCAAAGGTGGCCCCGCCCCAACATTCCACGCTGAACAGTTGAGGCAAAAGAGACGCATAGGCAGGGGCCACTTTGATCATATCGATAGAGCGCATCCGCGTGGCAAGAAGCGACTGGTGGCCATCGCGCATCGTAGTATCGGTTAGCAAAAGCGCTTTTTGTGCTTTCATCCATTCTGCAACACCTTTGGCGCCTTTTTCTTCCAAGATCTGGCGCGCGCCCTTTTGCACATCCTGTGAATGTTTTGGAGGCAACGGTGATCTGAGTGTTTCTGCTGGTCTTGCGCGTCCTTGAGTTTCAGGGTGTCCGTTTACCGAGATGTCGGCAATATAGGTTAAGACCTTTGTCCCTCGGTCGCGGCGTTTTTTGAAATTGAAAAGATCGCTTGTCTCATCAATGAATTTCGTCGTGTATTGATTGCTGAGGAATGTTTCATGTTTGAGCAGATTTTCCACAAACGCGATATTTGTGCTGACACCACGGATACGGAATTCACGCAGGGCGCGATCCATCCGAGCAATAGCCTTTTCGGGGGTTGGAGCCCAAGCCGTTACTTTGACCAGAAGTGAATCATAGTAACGTGTGATAACACCGCCGGCATAGGCTGTACCTCCGTCCAGACGGATCCCCATGCCTGTGGCACTGCGAAATGCGGTAATGCGCCCGTAATCTGGGATAAAGTTATTTTGCGGGTCTTCAGTGGTGATGCGGGTCTGAAGCGCATGACCATTCAGTCGAATGTCAGATTGTGACGCTTTGCCAGTGGCTTCTGCCAGCGTCTTGCCTTCAGCGATCATGATTTGCGCCTGAACGATATCAATGCCTGTGACCTCTTCGGTCACAGTATGTTCGACCTGAACACGCGGATTTACTTCGATGAAATAAAATTTGCCGCTGTCCATATCCATCAGGAATTCAACGGTACCTGCACATTCATAATTCACGTGAGCACAGATTTTACGCCCCAGTTCGCATAATTCCGCACGCTGTTCTTCGCTGAGATAAGGTGCCGGCGCACGTTCAACCACCTTTTGATTGCGCCGCTGGACAGAACAATCCCGTTCCCACAGATGGTAAATGTCACCATGTGCGTCACCCAAGATTTGCACCTCAACGTGACGCGCGCGTTGGATCATTTTTTCAAGATATCCTTCGCCATTGCCAAAAGCGGCCTCTGCCTCGCGACGCCCTTCGAGCACTTTATCTTGCAATTCTTCGGGTCCGTAAATCGGGCGCATGCCGCGACCACCACCGCCCCAGCTTGCCTTTAGCATCAATGGGTAGCCGATCTCTTTGGCGTCTTTGGCAATTTTGGCCATATCATCGCCAAGGACCTCTGTGGCAGGAATAACTGGGACGCCTGCGGCGATTGCAACCTGACGCGCTGAGGCTTTGTCACCAAGTGCGCGCATGGTTTCTGCTTTTGGACCGATAAAGGTAATGCCGTTCTTTGCACAGGCTTCCACGAAATCAGGGTTTTCCGAAAGAAGACCATAGCCTGGATGGATCGCATCCGCCCCGCATTCACGTGCCACGCGGATGATTTCATCGATCGACAAATAGGCTGCCACTGGTCCAAGGCCATGCCCAATGCGGTAGGCTTCATCAGCCTTAAAGCGGTGCAGGCTCAGTTTATCTTCTTCTGCGAAGACAGCGACGGTTTTCTTTCCCATCTCATTGGCCGCACGCATAACGCGGATGGCAATTTCACCACGGTTTGCTATGAGGATTTTCTGAAAATCAGGCATGTTTTTACCCTTCTTAGTCTTAATAATTTGCCTTACAAAGCACCGTGCTGTTCGGTCGCTATGCTGCGTTGCAGCAAGGGCAGTGTCAAGGGGGCTGACGCAGATGCCAAAGTTATGTCGCAAACTAGCGAGTTCGTGGCCCGTTTCAATGAAATTTTCTATTAATCTATCTTTAGTTTTTTTGAGGCCAAAGCGCCTGAGCGCAGTTTTGCAGGTTGTGAAGACCAAGTTGGCTCATATTTGCGATCAAATCTTGTTGCAGAATTTTTGTCAGATGGGCAGGGCCTTTCCGGCCCAATGCGCCCAATGCATAATGCCACGAGCGACCCATCATGATAAAGTCTGCCCCCAAAGCCAATGCCCGGATCATATCAAGCCCGCCTTCAATCCCGCCGTCAAAGACAAGAGGCAGTTTTGTCGCCGCGCGAATCTGCGGGAGAACATCAACGGTGGCAGGCGCGCCATCAAACTGTCGCCCTGCATGGTTTGAAACCCAAATCGCATCGGCGCCGATCTGCTCCAGTCGTGGGCAATCAGCGGGATTGAGAACGCCTTTAATAATCAGAGAACCCTTCCAATGATCGCGCACCCATTTGAGGTACTCCGTATCCGGCGAAATGCGCAGCAAATAGCCAAGGTGTTCTGTCGTCGGCAATCCGCGGACATTGTTGCCGTAAGAGGCCACAAAGGGCATTTCCGGTCGTCCAAATTGCGCCATGCCAAGTGCCCATCGTGGACGCAGGGCAATCTGGGCAAGAATGCGCGGTGTCAGGGCAGGCGGCTGGGTAATCCCGCCACGGGTCTGACGCTCGCGTCGGCTGGGTGCAGGAATATCAACAGTCACCACCAAGGTCTTAAATCCTGCGGCCGCGATACGGTTTATCATATCGCGGCGGACCTCAGGATCCCGCGGCGGATAAAGCTGAAACCATCCTTTGCCATCGCAGATGGGCCCAATGGTTTCTGGCGTCTGACAGGCGACAGTGGACAGGGTATAGGGAATATTAGACTTTGCCGCCTCGCGTGCCAAAATACGTTCTGCATCAGGCCAGATCGCGCCGGACAGGCCCACTGGTGCAATGCCGAAAGGAACGTCAAAACTATGTCCCAGAAAAGTTTGATGGGTTGAGGGCTTTATTTCCCCCAAAAGAATGGCTGGCATCATAGTGACAGCCTGAAGCGACCGGACATTCCTGTCTTTCGTAGCCTCGCCGCCCGTTGCGCTATCCAAATATTCCCATACGAAATGCGGAATGCGCCGGCGCGCGGCGGGCTTAATATACTTCAGCGATGGATAGCGAATGTCCTGGGCCATGGGTATTTGTTTCTTAATCCTGCTACCTTGTCCAGCCCGTCTCAGCCCGTAAGAGAAAATCTGTTTTCTGTGTAAGAACATTTTAAGAACATATCTTTGCATTTTCTTTGCAAGGAGTTAAATTACGCTCATGAGCAGTTTTAACGAAACAGATGCATTTGAGGCGGCATCCCTGTCCGCGCAAGCCCTTGCAGCGCGTCCAACGCCTTATTTGGATGGTCTAAACCCCGAACAAAGAGCCGCGGTTGAGGCGCTGGATGGTCCTGTCTTGATGCTGGCAGGGGCGGGAACCGGTAAAACAAAGGCATTGACTTGCCGGATCGCCCATTTGTTGAATACGGGCCGCGCGCGTCCGAATGAAATTTTATCTGTCACCTTTACCAATAAAGCCGCGCGTGAGATGAAAAACCGCGTGGGAGGGCTTTTGGGACAGGCGGTCGAAGGCATGCCATGGCTTGGCACGTTTCATTCTATTTCCGTCAAATTGTTGCGCCGTCATGCAGAATTGGTTGGGCTCAAGAGCAATTTTACGATCCTTGATACCGATGATCAGGTCAGGTTGTTAAAGCAATTGATCACGGCCCATAATATCGACGACAAACGCTGGCCGGCACGGCAATTGGCGGGGATCATTGATCATTGGAAAAACCGTGCTTGGCTGCCGGAAAAAGTTCCCACATCTGAAGCGTCCGCGTTTAACAACCTTGGCACGGAACTTTATGCCCAATATCAGATCCGTCTGCGCGAGTTAAACGCCGTCGATTTTGGCGATCTTCTATTGCATATGGTCAGCATTTTTCAAAACCACGCCGATGTTCTGGAGCAATATCAACGCTGGTTCCGCTTTATTTTGGTGGATGAATATCAGGATACAAATGTGGCCCAATATCTGTGGTTACGTCTTTTGGCTGGCGCGCACAAAAACATATGCTGTGTGGGGGATGACGATCAGTCCATATACGGGTGGCGCGGCGCAGAAGTAGGCAATATTTTACGCTTTGAAAAAGATTTTCCAGGCGCGAAAGTGATCCGGCTGGAACAGAATTATCGCTCCACGCCGCATATTCTGGCTGCGGCAAGCAGAGTGATTTCTGGCAATCAGGGTCGTCTGGGAAAAGAGCTTTGGACAGACGTGCCGGATGGCGAAAAACTGCGCCTCATCGGGCATTGGGACGGTGAAGAAGAAGCCCGTTGGATTGGCGAGGAGATTGAAGCAACCCAAAGGGGTACCCGAGGTATGACCGCATTTGGGCTGGATGATATTGCGATCCTCGTCAGGGCGAGCCATCAGATGCGTGCCTTTGAGGACCGGTTTTTAACCATCGGACTTCCCTATAGGGTGATTGGGGGACCACGGTTTTACGAACGTATGGAAATTCGCGATGCCATGGCCTATTTTCGGATCGTTACAAGCCCTTCGGACGATCTTGCGTTTGAGAGAATTTTGAACACCCCCAAACGTGGCCTTGGCGACAAAGCACAACAGAAAATTCAAATCATGGCGCGCAGCAATGGGGTACCCCTGATCGAAGGGGCGCGGCTGTTGCTTGAGGCACGTCAGATTACCGGCAAAGGGGCGACAGAGTTATCCCGATTTTTGGATAATATCACCCGTTGGGGCCGTTTGGCGGGGGATAAGGATCTGTCGCATATGGAACTTGCAGAGATCATCTTGGATGAGTCGGGCTATACGGAGATGTGGCAGAACGACAAAACCCCAGAAGCGCCGGGGCGCTTGGAAAACCTGAAGGAATTGATCAAAGCACTTGAAGAATTTGAAAACCTGCAAGGTTTCTTGGAGCATGTCAGCCTTGTGATGGACAACGACAGCGAAGAACAGGGCGAAAAAGTCTCCATAATGACACTCCATGCCGCCAAGGGGCTTGAATTTCCGGTGGTCTTTCTGCCCGGTTGGGAAGATGGCTTGTTCCCCTCACAACGGAGTATGGACGAAAGCGGTATGAAGGGGCTCGAGGAGGAGCGCCGTTTGGCCTATGTGGGCATCACCCGAGCGGAACAGATTTGTACCATTTCCTTTGCGGGTAACAGGCGCGTGTTTGGCCAATGGCAATCCTCTATGCCGTCGCGCTTTATTGATGAACTGCCCGCTGACCATGTTGAGGTTCTGACACCTCCTGGGCTTTATGGCGGGGGTTTTGGGGCGGCCGCAATGCAGACCGGCGCAATGCATTCGGGATTGGCGGATGAAGCGGCCAAGGCGGATGGATATAACTCCCCCGGTTGGAAACGTATGCAGGCACGCACGCAGGAACGCGGTCTTAGCCAACCCAGAGAAGCCAGACACATGATTGTCGATTCTACAGCTGTTTCTGCCCATACTGTCGGAGATCGGGTGTTTCACCAAAAATTCGGCTACGGCGTGGTGCAGGGGGTTGAAGGCGATAAATTGGATATCGACTTCGAAAAAGCCGGCCAAAAACACATTGTTGCCCGTTTTGTCACTGCCGCAGATGACATCCCGTTTTAAACGGTGCTCTTATGTCTGTGGAGAACAAGAAGGGTCTTTGGAAAAGCAAACCGGACAGCTTAGGGAGGAAAGGAAGCTGTCCGGTCAGTAGGGGGGTTGCCCCCGCTCATACCCGCGACATAAGGGAGGAGGACGCCGCAGGGTAATTCTATTTATCTGCGATCCTAGAGGAAACCGGCAGATTGACGTGCCAATGCACCGATCATGGATTTATTTATTCCCACATCCGCCAATTCGCGATCGCTCAGAGCGTTTAGTTCACGAAGCGTTTGGCGATATGTACGTCTACGACTTAAATAATCAGATGCAGCTGAAAATACAGAAGCGACGCCACCGCCAAATACAGATGATTTTGATCTATTCGACATGTTTTGCTCCTTTAAAAACTGAACTAAGATCTACCGTTCAAACACAAAGATAACGGTCATGCTGCAGCTGCACAATTGACAATCTTGAATTGCTGCTATGCAGCATGTGCATGAGTAAAGAAAGCAATTCGTGACAGTGCGTTATATTCTTTTTGACGTTTCGTAGAGGTCGACGAAAAAAATCAAAGTGCGAAAATAGGGCTTTCTTTTTATCGTGTATATTTATGACAATTTTGTCTTTGGTGATTTGATTACATCCCTCCAACGCATCGAGGCGACATTCATACTCCTGAGGGACCTCTGTGAATCACTTATATGGGAAAGCATGGGATTAGTTAAAAACTGCGGTTGCTTTCGAATCATTTTTCAGAGATTCTAAGCATACTTTGTCCATATTTAGTCAAAATCCGGTCTATATCGAAATTAATTTGGGAATTTGAGGGAATTTTTTTAATACTATATATTGTGGCAAGAAGACTATTTTTTCCTAAATGTTCTAAAAACGAGACAAGCCTGAAAGAATTCAAGTCGAAATGATGATCAATCTGCCCATATATTACCATAAAATCCCATAAAGTTCTTGATTTGGGTGCAAACCCATGGCATCAATGTTGAAGATGAAGTCGGGAACACAAAATTAAGGGCGTTAAGACCCAACAAAAATCGGCAAGGTTTCATACAGGCCCCGCATTCATCTAAAATAATTGTCCGGCGCGCAGTCGAATATTGATCCCCCCAGATTGATGCGTAGCCGGGCAAGCCCGAAAGCGGGCGTAAATTGGCGGACTGGGCCGTAGCAGCAGCCCGGTCCGCCAAGTCGTTTTTTGGGGTGCATTTGGTTACGGCAGTGAGGTGGGCCACAAAACATGGCGCGCAGGTTCAGAGGTGAAAGCCTACATAAGGTGGATGGCAAGGGACGGGTGTCTATTCCGGCCCTGTTTCGCCGTGTGATTGAAGTCTGTGACCCCAATTGGCACGAAAAATTGCCTCCGGAACTTGTGATTGTCTATGGGGACCCGCGCAAGAGATATCTCGAATGCTATACAATTGAAGCAATCGAAGAAGTTGATCGTAAAATCGATAAGATGCCGCGCGGATCCAGAGAGCGTAAAGCGCTTGAGCGGATTTTTAACGGGCATAGCGTGTCCACTTCTGTTGATGAAACGGGTCGTTTGGTGCTGTCTGCAAAGCTACGCGAAAAAGCTGGCATCGAGGGGGAGGCATATTTCATAGCCGCAGGTGATACATTTCAGATCTGGAATCCCGAGACATATGAGCAAGATCAGCAGCAGGCTGAAGAGTGGCTTGATGCACTGCCAGAAGATTTCGATCCTTTAAGCTTTCTTGATAGCGCTGAGGTTCCTCAATGAAGGCCCTTGGGCAATTAGATTTGCCGGCGGCGCCCCATATACCCGTATTACTTGATGCGATTATAAAACTCGCCGCGCCTGTAGAGGGAGATTGGTTGGATGGAACGCTTGGCGCGGGTGGCTATGCAATGGCGCTTTTGGACGCCGGAGCAGAGCATGTGACAGGAATCGACCGGGACCCATCCGTCTTTGACCTCCTGAGATCACGCACAGCAAAATATGGTGATCGATTGAGCTTTGTGGAGGATGTCTTCTCAAACCTGTCAGAGCATGGGCATGATCTTGATGGCGTTGTATTGGATCTAGGTGTGTCTTCAATGCAGCTCGATCAGGAGGGGCGTGGATTTTCTTTCATGCGTGACGGGCCGCTGGATATGCGCATGTCACAATCAGGACCCTCGGCGGCAGACCTTGTAAATGAGCTGAGCGAAGCGGAATTGGCGGATATTCTTTTTGCCTATGGCGAAGAAAGGGCCAGCCGACGGATTGCGCGCGCCATCGTGGCGCGCCGTCAAAGCCAACCCTTTGAACGCACGCTTGATCTTGCCGATGTCATCCAAGGCGTTTTGCCTCGTCCAAAACCGGGGCAGGCGCACCCCGCAACGCGCAGCTTTCAAGCGCTGCGCATTGCCGTCAATCATGAATTTGACGAATTGTTTATGGGGCTTCACGGCGCGGAGGAAGCCTTGGCGCCAGGTGGGCTTTTGATGGTTGTGACCTTCCATTCTCTTGAAGATCGTATGGTCAAGCGGTTCTTGCAGTTGCGCTCCGGTCATGGTCAAAACGCAAACCGTTTTGCGCCTGAAATGCAAACCTCAAAGCCGACATTTGACCTTGTGACACGAAAGGCTGTGTCTGCCGAGGAAGAGGAGCTTTCGCAAAATCCCCGTGCGCGTTCAGCCCGTTTGCGTGTGGGACGGCGCACGGGTGCGCCTGCATTAAAGAGTTTGTCAGCCAAAGATCTTGGAATGCCTTCAATCGGAGGAAAACGACGTGCGTAGTCTTTTGTTTGTGTTCATGTTCGGAGCTGTGATCGGCATTGCCTACTGGGCCTATCAGGAAAATATTCGCACCAAACAGGAATTGGCTGTCGCCGAAGACTTACAGACCGCGATCGGTGCGGCCCGC
>VMBT01001362.1_pt1 | contig 13033 bp, 12 predicted proteins | sample 4404301 | NCBI WGS metagenome assembly VMBT01 (sample SAMN12238535, study PRJNA552566) | marine metagenome | isolation source: Coastal seawater | place: USA: coastal Georgia, Sapelo Island | collected 2008-08/2009-08
AGCTAGCCAAACAAAGAGAGATATTTCCAAGACCTGAACATTTTTTTAATGCTGTTAAAAAAACTCATCGAAGATGCGATGGCGCTTATGCAGTTATTGCGCTTATAACGGGTTTTGGAATTTTAGCTTTTAGAGATGAAAATGCTATCAGACCTCTATCTTTAGGTAAAAGAGCAGGCAAAACAAGAGATGAGTATATTGTTGCTTCAGAGGATGCAATGTTTCAATCAATGGGATTTGAAAAAGTGAGAGATCTTGAGCCTGGTGAAGCAGTATTTATTGATAAAGATGGCAAGTTATTTTCTCAACAATGTTCTGAAAACCCCATTAAGAGGCCATGCATTTTTGAGTATGTATATTTTGCAAGACCTGATTCAAAGATCGATGAGATATCTGTTTATAAAGCAAGAATGAGAATGGGCATTAGCTTAGCGAAAAGAATCAAGCAACTCGATTTTTATAAAGACATAGATGTGGTTATAGCCATTCCAGACAGCTCTACAACTGCTGCACTGCAACTTGCTTCAGAGCTCAAACTTCCCTATAGACAGGGCTTTGTTAAAAATAGATATATAGGCAGAACCTTTATAATGCCTTATCAAGAAGAGCGTAAAAAATCTGTAAGCAGAAAATTAAATATTCTAGATTTAGAATTTAAAGATAAAAATGTACTTTTAGTTGATGATTCAATTGTAAGAGGGACTACTAGTAAAAAAATTATAGAAATGGTTCGATCTGCAGGGGCTAAAAAAGTATTCTTTGCCTCAGCGGCCCCGCCTGTAAAATTTCAAAATCTTTACGGTATTGATATGCCCGCAACCAAAGAGTTGGTTGCATCAAATAGATCAGACGAAGAAGTCGCAAAAGAAATAGGCGCAGATAAACTTATTTATCAATCACTCGATGATCTTATTCAGACAGTACATGAAGGGAATCCAGAAATTAAAGAATTTGAAACTTCTATATTTACCGGTGAATATTTTACGCCTTTAAAAGAAAACTATCTTGAAGAGTTAGAAGAAACTAGATCTAACGATCAAAAGGTTGCAAAAGAGGCGTCCGCTTAAGGATTAACTATATTTACAGCTGGTATATCAGCATTATTTGCTTCTTCAACATAACTATCAATTTCATTGAAGTTAAGATACCTATAAATATTATCTGCTAACGGATTAATATCATTCATATATTTATGATATTCCTCGACAGATGGTAGTCTGCCAATAACAGATGAAATAGCTGCAAGCTCAGCAGAGGCTAAAAATACATCAGCACCGTCCCCAAGCCTATTTGGGAAATTTCTAGTAGAAGTAGAAACAACTGTTGAGCCAGGCATTACTCTGGCTTGGTTGCCCATACATAAAGAACATCCGGGTACCTCTGTTCTAGCACCAGATACACCAAATATATTGTAGATACCTTCTTCCATTAATTGTTTTTCATCCATTTTAGTTGGCGGCACAACCCAAAGTCTTGCTTTAGTACCGTTATACTTTTCAAGCAAAGTTCCTGCAGCCCTAAAGTGACCTATGTTAGTCATACATGAACCAATAAAGACTTCTTGTATATCAGTATTAGCAACTTCTGATAGTGGTTTTATATCATCTGGATCATTTGGGCAAGCTAATAATGGCTCTGTAATTTCATTTAAATCAATCTCAATAACTTCTGCATATTCAGCATCAGCGTCTGGTTCGAGAAGTTCTGGGTTCTTAATCCATTCTTCCATTGCTTGCGCTCTTCGCTCTAAAGTTTTTGGATCACCATAACCATTGGCAATCATCCAACGTAACATCACAATGTTTGATTCAAGATATTCAATAATAGGCTCTTTATTTAACCTTACTGTACAACCTGATGCAGATCTTTCAGCTGAGGCATCAGATAATTCAAATGCTTGTTCTACTTTTAGATCAGGTAAACCTTCAATTTCCAAACATCTTCCTGAGAAGATATTTTTCTTACCTTCTTTGGCGACGGTTAGTAAGCCTTTTTGAATTGCAGCATAAGGAATAGCATTGACTAAGTCTCTTAAAGTAATACCAGGCTGCATTTCTCCTTTAAATCTAACCAATACTGACTCTGGCATATCTAAAGGCATAACTCCAAGCGTTGCAGCAAAAGCTACTAGTCCTGATCCAGCAGGAAAACTTATACCAATAGGGAATCTTGTATGACTGTCACCACCGGTACCAACAGTATCAGGCATTAACATTCTATTTAACCAAGAGTGAATAATTCCATCTCCTGGTCGCAAGGAAACTCCACCTCTGTTCATAATAAAATCAGGGAGCGAATGTTGTGTATCAATATCAACTGGTTTTGGATAGGCCGCTGTGTGACAGAAAGACTGCATTACCAAATCAGCTGAGAAACCTAAGCAAGCTAATTCTTTTAGCTCATCCCTAGTCATAGGTCCTGTAGTATCTTGTGAGCCAACTGTTGTCATTACAGGTTCGCAGTAAGTATTTGGTCTAATACCTTTTACTCCGCAAGCTTTACCAACCATTTTTTGGGCAAGAGTGAAGCCTTTTGAAGATTCGTCTTTACTTCCTGGTCTTCTAAATAGATCTGAGGGTTCCAAATTTAGGGCTGCCCTTGTTTTGTCTGTTAACTGTCTACCAATAATTAATGGAATTCTTCCATTAGCTCTTACCTCATCAAGAAGCACATCAGTCTTAAGATCAAATTTAGTTATTACTTCGTTAGTATTTGCATCAACTACTTCACCGGCAAAAGGTTTTAAGATAATTTCTTGACCCATATCAAGATCTGAAACATCCATTTCGATTGGAAAAGCTCCAGAGTCTTCTAGAGTATTAAAAAAGATAGGTGCAATTTTTCCGCCAAAACAAAATCCACCTTCTTTTTTATTTGGAATATATGGTATTTCATCACCCATATGCCATAACACAGAATTAGTAGCCGATTTTCTTGATGAACCAGTACCCACAACATCTCCAACAAAAACAAGTGGATTGCCTTTTTGTTTTAATTCTTCAATTGTTTCAAGAGGCCTATCTAATCCTTCTCTTGGCATTTTAAACATGGCTAGAGCATGTAATGGAATATCTGGTCTTGACCATGCATCCGTTGCTGGTGATAAATCATCTGTATTTATTTCACCTGGTACCTTATAAACAGTAAGTTTAATTTCTTCAGCTATTTCATTTCTTTCTTTAAACCAGTCACCATTAGCCCAAGAATCTATAACTGCTTTTGCGTTTGCATTAGTTTTAGAAAGTTCAAAGATTTCATTAAATGCATCAAAAATTAAAAGAGTTCTGCCTAAAACATGCGCCGCCTCTGAACCAAGTTCCTCGTCTTTTAAGCAATCAATTAATGGTTGAATATTATAGCCGCCAAGCATAGTTCCAAGAATTTGCACTGCTTTAATCTTGTCTATATGAGGACTAGTAACTTTACCTTTAGTTATATCTGTTAAAAATGCTGCTTTTACATATGCAGCTTGGTCAACTCCTGCTGGAACCCTTTGTGTAAGTAATTCCATCAAAAACTCAGCCTCAGAATGATCTTCTTTGAGTAGCTCTACTAAATCTGAGGTTTGATCTGCGGTTAGTGGAAGAGGGGGAATGTTTTGTGCAGCCCGCTCTTGCTCATGTTTTCTATATTCTTCAATCATTGCATTCTCCGCTGCTTATTTTACTCCTCTAAGGTAATTGCTTCTAGTGATTTATTTGCAAAATAGTTTATTATTATTCGCATGCACAAAACAAAAGCTTCAACTCCATGTCTTGGAATATGTTCTACAACCTATGGTGATGATGTCTGCAAAGGGTGCAAACGCTTTGTTCATGAAGTCATTAGTTGGAATAAATATGAAACCACAGAAAAAGAATCAATCAATAATAGGCTTGAAAGTTTTAAAATAAAAATTCTTTCTGATAGGTTTGAAGTTTTTGATAGCGATCTTCTAGCAGCAAAATTAAAAGAAAAGGGTATTAACTATAATAATTCGTATGAGCCACTAACCTGGATCTTTGATCTCTTTAGAGCTGCTGGAACGCAAGCTTTAGATCTTGAGCAGTTAGGTGTTAAGAGTCTTATATCTATTAACCCGGCAACGATTAAAGATGAAATTAATAACGAGCTTCTTGAATTATCAGAAGCTCATTATCAGAGATATTTTAAAAGAGCTTAACTATAATCTTTGAGCATCATTTTTAATTCTAATGAATGCTGTTCTTCTTCACCAATTTTTCCTCTAGCGTATTCCTCTAAATAGACAGAGGCATCTTCAACACTTTCAAGCAGCTTTTTGTATAAACTTAAAGCATGCATTTCATGCTCTAAACTTTCTTTTAAAATATCTTCAACAGAGTGTCTGTGTGTCTCTTCGATTTTTGCAATTTTCTGACTAGGGTGTCCATCTAAACCAACAATTAATTCACCTGCTTGCTGAGCGTGGAGGAGGGATTCGTTGGCTTGCTCTTTGAGAAAATCAACAATAGGTATTCTATAAGGACCGGTTGCCATCATTGCTGAGTGGGTATATCTCACCACACCTGCTAGTTCATATTCCATGATTTCATTAAGGATGCCACATACTTCATTGGTGTTAATTTCTTTCAATTTTATCTCCGTTTTGATCAAATATGAGATCAATGTATACTAATATATAAATTATGTAAAGTACTGATATAAGGTATTTTTTTAATGCAAATCATTCTGATAATCATTCGCATCTAGTATTAATATTTTTTAACTACGATTGAATAATTTAAAGCGCCAAAATAGCAAAAAAGCTAATATTGCATAGGCAAAGACAGCTAATTGTTTGATTAGAGGCAGGCTAACTAATGTACCTAGCCACTTATAGCCTTTGGTTCTATTCCATACATAAATAAATGCATCAACCCCAACTAATTCTTTCCCATCTGCAAAAACTACATGGAGCCTTTTAAGGTATTTATCTTCCATATGACTGCAATCATTAAATGTTAATTCTGATCTTTTTTTATAATGCTTTATCTCAAAATTACAGATAGAACACTTCTCATTAAAGAGTACTTTGCCTTCATCATTCATAAGATCATTTTATCAAGTTTCATACTGGATATCTTTGCTTGCTAATAATATGATGCTTCTAATGGACACACAGCAATTTAATATTTTTGATGAACCTATAGAAGAGTGTTGCTCAAATCCTATTACTGGTTTTTTTAGAGATGGCTTTTGCCATACCGATGAAATGGATAGAGGTCTGCATATTGTTTGCTCATTAATGACTGAGGACTTTCTAAGCTTTTCAAAATCAAGAGGCAACGATCTTTCTACTCCAAGACCAGAATTTAGTTTTCCTGGATTAAAAGCTGGTGACTCTTGGTGTGTTTGTGCTGAAAGATGGAAAGAGGCATATGAGCATGGCTTTGCACCTAAGGTTTATTTAAAAAAGACTAATAAAAAATCTACTTCAATTATTGATATAGAAATTCTTAAAGAATTTGCTATAGATGTAAATTAATTTGCTACTGGTAGTTCGTACCAACAAGTGGTGTATTTAGGTGACGTCATATTTTGTTTCATAGGCGACCATCTTTTGGTATTTTGCGAGGCAAAATAAACCTGAGTTTCATAAGCATTTAATTGATCTATATATTCCATAAACTTTGAATTCTCTTTAGGCTCATTAGGATCTTTAAATAATGAGTATTGTTTTGAGGTTTCGTTGGTAAATCTGCTGAGAAGAATACCTGCTTTTGCGTAGTCATAACCTGATCTAAAGATAGGTAATAGGGCTTTTTTAGCGGCTATTAAAATATCTCTAGTATCGTTAGTTGGAGTAGCGAGTTCTATTGTCTTATAGCCTGTATGTTGAGGTTTGTGATCGCTAAAAGGACTGGTTCTAACAAAGACGGAGACTTGTGAGCATTTTTGTTTTTCGTGTCTTAGTTTTTCAGCAGCTCTCACAGCAAAATTACTTACGATAGGTCTTAAAGTTTTTAAGTCAGTAACCCGTGTACCAAAGCTTCTACTGACTACAATTTGTTTTTTTGCGGTTACATTATTTTCTATATCTAAACATCTTTGACCTCTAAGTTCTCTTACAGTTCTTTCTAGGACAACACTAAATTTATGTTTAATATGGCGAGGATCAGTATCTGCTAGTTGTAGCGCATTAAAAATTTTTGCTCGGTTTAAATGCTCGCTCAGTCTTCTGCCAACACCCCAGACATCATTGACTGGAGTATTGGCAAGAGCCTCTCTAATTTCTTTTGTGCTAGTAATTTGATGTACCTTGGTAGGGACATTTAATCTTTTTACTTCGTTTAAAGCTATTTTAGTTAAGGTTTTTGTTGGAGCTATGCCTATTCTAACTGGCACACCTGTCCATTGTTTTACCAAGCCTCTGATATGGCATCCGAAACCATAGATATTATAATTTTCTTCTAAAGAATCTAATTCTAAAAAAGCCTCATCAATACTATAGACTTCAACTTTAGGTACAAAGCCCTCTAAAATATTCATAACCCTATTAGACATATCTCCATAAAAGGTGAAATTGGATGAAAAGACTTGGCCGCCTTGAGCAAGAAAAGCATCTTTAACTTTAAACCAGGGCACACCCATACCAATACCCATTTGTTTTGCTTCTGTGCTTCTAGCAATAACGCAACCATCGTTATTAGATAAAACTACAATAGGGACATGTTTTAAATCAGGGCGAAAAATTCTTTCACAAGAAGCATAAAAACTTTCGCAATCAACTAAGGCCAGACTCATTAGAATTTATTGATGGCAGCGGTGACTGTTCCTACTATTTCAAGTTCTTGACCATGGTTGATAAATATTGGTGGATACTCTGGATTATCCGGCATAAGACACATTCTTGGTTTTAGCTTAAGGCGTTTGCAGACAAACTCCCCATCTATTGCAGCAACCACAATACTATTGTGTGCAGGTTTAATGCTGCGATCTACAACTAGGACTGCTTTATCGGTAATGCCTGAGCCCAGCATGGATTGGCCTTGAGCCCTGACTAAAAAAGTTGCTGAACTATTTTTAATAAGATGTTTATTGAGATCTATCGGACTTTCTATATAGTCGCTTGCTGGACTTGGGAAGCCAGCATGTACAGCTTCAGCATAGTAGGGAATATAATCAGCCGTCAGCTTATCCGAAGATATTTCTCCAATATAATCAACTTTCATAGGATTTTAAAATTTAAATAATACTGTATAAATATACAGTAAAAGAAGAGCTAAAACAACAGCTTAAATATCAAATTTTTCTAATGTATAGGTGTCTGTATTTAAATCTAAATACCAACCTTGAGGACCCCAATCACCTAGAACAATGCGATCATAATTTGCATCACCTAAAGTAACTTTATGAATATTAGGTCTGTGAGTATGACCGTGAATAAAAATATCTGGATCTTCTGCTTTGAGAAGATTCTCTACCGCTGCTTGATTGACGTCTGTAATCTCTTCTGCTTTTTGCATGGTTGCTTCTTTGCTATCTGCACGCAGCGCATCAGCTATCTGTCTTCTTTCTTCTAAAGACTTTGATAAAAAATTCTTTTGCCAATCTGGAGATCTAACCTCATTTCTAAAGTTTATATAGTCCACATCATCAGTACATAAAAAATCACCATGGCTAAGTAAAATATCTTTTTCACCAATTTTAAAAGTAAAAGGATCAGGAAGGATTTCAATTCCTGTTTCAAGTGCAAAAGTATCACCAATTAAAAAATCTCTATTACCATGGATAAAAAAAGTTTTTACTCCAAGGTCAGAGATATGTTTTAAGGCATTTTTTACTGCTAGGTTTAGGGCAGAGGGACTATCATCTCCAATCCAGATTTCAAATAGATCACCAAGAATATATAGTTGTTCACATTCAGACTCTGAGCGCTTTAAAAAGCTCAGAAATGCCTCAGTTAAATCCGGTCGAGCTTCACTCAAATGTAGATCAGAGATGAAGCGATATGTCATTGACTGATAGTAACTGACTCTATATTTATAACTTCAAGAGGAACATCTTGATGTCCACCGCTTGAGCCAGTTGCAACATCAGCGATAGCATCAACTACTTCCATGCCAGAAGTCACTTTACCAAATACTGCATAACCCCAGCCTTGCATATTTTCGCCAGTATGATTTAGAAAGCTATTGTCTTTGTGGTTTATAAAAAATTGTGAAGTTGCAGAATGAGGTTCCATAGTTCTTGCCATAGCAATAGTGCCTCTATCATTTGGCAAGCCATTGTTAGCTTCATTCGTTATAGGTTGGGTATTGCTTGATTTATTTCCCATATCCGCGGTAAGTCCACCACCTTGGATCATGAATCCATTGATGACTCTGTGAAAAATTGTATCCGTGTAGTAACCAGACTCAGCAATTGCAACAAAATTATCAACTGTTACCGGTGCTTTTTCTCTATCTAGCTCTAAGTGAATTTCACCTACCGATGTTTTTATAATAGCTTGTACCATTTTTATCTCCTCTATGATTGGGGTCTCAGACACATCCTCAGATTGAGAACAAGAACTTATTACAAAAATAACAGCAGATAAGGTAATAAGCGTATTTCTAAAAATTTTCAAAATAATGTCCTTTAAAAAATATGAATTTTATCATTAAAAATTGAATTTAAGCATGTAATCAGAGAATTGCTTCCTTAGTTTTTCTTTAGATATCTTAAAGTCAGAAAGATCATAATGATGTTTTGCTTTCTTTGTTCTTTTATCTTGGGCAATATAAGTCTGCATTTGCTGATAAAAATTATCATCTATTTTTAGTTCTAATTTTTCATATGCTTTAGAAATTTGATTGATTGGATTTTTAATAAAGTCTTTGAAATCTATATCTGCTATTTGATTATCATTAAGCAGAGCTCTGTCTTGAATACCTTTATTTAAATTATGTGACCAAAAATCTAGAACTGTTTCACCAATTCTTCTTTCATCAATCTGCTTTGTAACAGCTGATCTAATATTTTTAGTTAAGCTGCAAAAAGAGCCAATAGCATCAGTTGGATCTCTATGGATATTAATAATTTTAGCATTGGGATAAGCAGCTAGAACTTCAGGTATATGACCAATATGACTAGGGTCTTTTAACAACCAATTTTTTGGTCGATGTTGGGTTTCTAACATTTGCAAGAACCAGTGATGCCATTTAAAAACATCATCAAAAGAAGTATGTTTTAGGTATTCTGTATACTCAGGGATATCAGCCATGCATATGTAGGCAAAGCTTTTGGCATTCATGGTTGCTATTTGTTCGCATTCCTCTGGAGAATTTCCACGAATCTTATGCATAGTTTTTAGGTGAGGAATAATTCTCTCAACAATATTCATCTGCACATCCATTTTTAATCTTCTGTAATGAATAGTGCTATTATTTTTTGCTAGCGGGAATGGGTTCATTATTTCCCAAAACTTCGGTGAACGATAATTTGTATTTAGCGCAAGGAGGTTAAACAAATAGGTTGTGCCTGATCTAGGTAAACCTGTTACAAAGATCGGATCTGCTATTTTAGGCAAACTTTTATTTTTAATATAGCTTAGGAGCTTTGCACGAACTTTTAATCTATTTGCAAGTTGAGCATCAAAGGCAAATTTTCCATATATGGTTATTTCATTATTCTTGTTAACTGAATCAATAAGGATATCTAAAGGTTCATTAATATCAGCTTCTTCAAGGCTAAATTCAATATCTTTTAAGAGTGAGCTTTTTGTTAATTGATGTTTCAATTGTTGATATCTCCCAATACCTATAAGATACTCTCAAAAAATTATTTCTACAAATAAGGCTATGAGGATATTATTTTTATGTGTTGCAAATTCAGCAAGAAGCCAGATTGCTGAGGGCATAGCTAGAGAGATGTTTGGAAAAGATCATGATGTCAGAAGCGCTGGATCAGAGCCTTCTGGATCTGTGCATCCTGATGCAATTAAAGTGCTTGATGAGATAGGAATCGATGCTTCTTCGCATTTATCTAAATCAGTAGATGATTTAGATGAAGACTTTATTGATAATTTAGATTACGTTATTACTTTGTGTGCAGAAGAGGCATGTCCGGCGTATATAACCCATGCAAAGAAACTCCATTGGATTAATGAAGATCCAGCAAATCCAGCATATAGTGATTTTGAATCACTACAGGCTTTTAGAAAAGCACGAGAAAACATATATAATCTGATGAAAAAGTTCTTAGTAATGAATCTTGCCTAGAAAGTTGGCTCCCCGAGCAGGGCTCGAACCTGCGACCAATTGATTAACAGTCAACTGCTCTACCAACTGAGCTATCGGGGATAGAGGAGAGCATTATAATTAATTTTTTGAAATAAGTAATAATTAATATGACAAAAGAGTTAAAAGTTGTAAGTGAGTTTGAGCCAGCCGGTGCACAACCTGATGCAATAAAAAGTCTTGTTGAAGGTTTGGATGACGGTTTACTGCATCAAACCTTACTTGGAGTAACAGGTTCAGGCAAAACTTTCACTATGGCAAAGGTCATTGAAGAGACTCAAAGACCTGCAATTGTTATGGTTCATAACAAAACTCTTGCAGCTCAGCTTTATGGAGAGTTTAGAGATTTTTTTCCAAATAATTCAGTTGAGTATTTTGTTTCTTATTATGACTATTACCAACCAGAGGCATATGTCCCAACCTCTGATACTTATATAGCAAAGGATGCTTCTATTAATGAGCATATTGAACAAATGCGTTTATCAGCAACCAAAGCTTTATTAGAACGAAATGACACCATAGTAATTGCGACTGTGTCTTCTATTTATGGTCTAGGTGCCCCTGAATCTTATTTAAAAATGGTGGTACATCTTGATAGAGGGGATGAAATAAATCAAAGAGATTTATTAAGGCGACTTTCTTCAATTCAATATACCAGGAATGATTTAGATTTTAGAAGAGCTACTTTTAGAGTAAGAGGGGATACCATTGATGTATATCCAGCTGATTCAGATAATGAAGCGTTACGGATTGAATTATTTGGCGATGAGATAGAGAGATTATCTTGGTTTGATCCTTTAACAGGTGCTGTAATTAATGAAACTCCAAGAGCAACTATTTACCCAAAAACTCACTATGTTACGCCAAAAGAAACTATCCTAAATTGCATCGATGATATTAAAGTTGAACTAAAAACTAGACTTGAATATTTACGTTCTGTAGACAAACTAGTTGAAGCCCAGCGACTTGAAGAAAGAACTAACTATGATTTAGAAATGATGCGTGAACTTGGGTACTGTCAGGGTGTTGAAAATTATTCTAGATATCTCTCTGGCAGAGAGGCAGGACAAGCACCCCCATGCTTATTTGACTACATACCTAAAAATGCAATTATTTTTATTGATGAATCTCATGTATCAGTTCCACAAATTGGGGCAATGTATAAAGGCGATAGATCAAGAAAAGAAACTTTAGTTGAGTATGGATTTAGACTACCTTCAGCCTTAGATAACAGACCTTTAAAATTTGATGAATGGGAATTAATGGCACCACAAAGAGTATATGTATCAGCTACGCCTAGTCGCTATGAAGAAGAGCATCAAGATAATTTAGTAGAACTAATTGTTAGACCAACAGGTCTTACCGATCCTGATGTTGAGGTAAGGCCTGCCTCAACTCAGATAGATGATGTCATTGGTGAGTGCAATGAAAGAGTCGCATTAAAAGAAAGAGTTTTAATTACAACTTTAACCAAAAGAATGGCAGAGGATTTAACAGACTATTTAAGTGAAAATGGGATTTCTGCAAAATATATGCATTCAGACATTGATACGGTTGAAAGAGTAGAGATTATAAAAGATCTTCGTCTTGGGAAGTTTGACGTTTTGGTTGGAATTAATTTACTTAGAGAAGGGCTAGATATTCCTGAAGTAAGTCTAGTTGCTATTCTTGATGCTGATAAAGAAGGTTTTTTAAGATCAGATACAACCATGATTCAAACCATTGGAAGGGCTGCAAGAAATATTCGAGGGAAGGCTATCTTATATGCAGATAAGATTACTGGTTCCATGCAAAGGGCTATGGATGAGACGGATAGAAGAAGAAAGATCCAAGAGGACTTCAATAAAGCTAATAACATAACTCCTAAATCAATAACAACTAAAGTCAAAGATATTATGGAAGGTGCTCGAGTTATTAAAAAGAAAACTAAGAAGCAACCTAAGCAATATGAAAAAGATTTATCTTTTGCTATTAAAGATAACAGCACAGAGGAAATAGAAAAATCTATACAAAAATTAGAAGATCAAATGTATAAGTATGCAAACGATATGGAGTTTGAAAGAGCTGCCTTTTGTAGAGATAAAATAAAGGATCTAAAGTTTAAACTGATTGAGTCTTAGCTTTGCAGGAATGGACTTCCATTAAATCATAAAACTCGGAAACTCTTTCAACATAATCAATGGCTTGCTGACCACGAGTATAGTTATTAATATCAATCAGACCTACATCAGGGCCTGAGATATTTTTTAATTTTAGATAGAAATCTTCCCAAGACATTTCATTGGGCTCTTTGTCAATCGTTGAAGCTATATTAATAATATTAGTCGGACCTAAATTGTAACTGGCTAATGAAATTTTTAATTTATCTAAATCAGTTTTACCAAATATATTTTTAGTCAAAATATCAGCAAAATACTTAGCTCCACCATTAATGCTTTGAACCGGATCAAGCCTGTTATTCACACCAACAATTGCTGCTGTTTCAAGAGTAACCATCATCATACCCCTGACTCCAGTTTTTGATTTAGCTCTTGGATTCCATTGAGATTCTTTAAAAGATATAGCTGCTAATAACTCCCAATCAATATCATTGATCTCACCAGCTTCAATAAAGATATCTTTATATTTTGGAAATTCGTTGGTAAGGAGCTTATTAAACTTTTGATGCTCAAAGTTGGTAAGTTTTGATTCTGCCAAAATATTCTCTAATCTCTCATCACAGCTAATTAGTTTATATGAATTATCTGTCTCCACTGGCGAGCATCCATCAGCAAGAGTGACAGCTAAAAAAACTAAAAAAACTCTAAAGAAAT
>VMBT01001371.1_pt1 | contig 12993 bp, 9 predicted proteins | sample 4404301 | NCBI WGS metagenome assembly VMBT01 (sample SAMN12238535, study PRJNA552566) | marine metagenome | isolation source: Coastal seawater | place: USA: coastal Georgia, Sapelo Island | collected 2008-08/2009-08
AGTTTGCAAGCGCATCTTTGTAAGATAATAAATCAACTTTATTTTGAACAACTACAATCTGTTGAATTCCAAGTGTTTGTAGTGCCAATAGGTGTTCTTTTGTTTGTGGTTTTGGAACCTTTTCATTTGCTGCAACCAATAATAATGCCCCATCCATTAATGCAGAACCAGATAACATATTTGCCATCAAACTTTCGTGTCCAGGACTATCAACAAAACTAACAACTCTAGATAATTCACTTTCACTACCACAGTTGTTACATTTTGGTGTTGTAGAATACCCTAAAGGTTCTTCACAATTTTTGCATTTGTAAAATGCTGCATCAGAATAACCTACACGAATTGTAATACCACGTTTTAATTCTTGACTATGAACACTTGTCCATGAACCAGTTAATGCTTGGATAAGAGTAGTTTTTCCATGATCTACATGACCAGCAGTTCCAATATTTACACATGGTTGATAGCCATATTTTTTTATGTACCAATCAGGAAGTGTATCTCTCCAATGCATGAGTCAAAATGTAGAATCGGTATATGTTAAGTTATTCTTTTTTATCTTCAGGTTTTTCTTCTGCAGATTCTGCTGCATCTTCTGCAGGAGCTTCAACAGGTAATTCACCATCAAATTTACAATTAATTTGATAAATTTCTTCAGAAACAGTATTGCCACGCATTAATTTTCTTACTCTTTGTCCTTTTTCTGCATCTTGCAAACCTACACCCTTTGAAAGTAGAACGTATTTTCTTGCAGCTCCATGAATATCATTTCTCATTGGAACACCAGACTTGTCACTGCCTCCAGTAAGTTTCAGTTTTCCACTTAAACCAACAACTGATGCATCAGTTTCATGTCCCAATTCAAGACCTAGGAGAGGATTGGCATCACTGTCTTTGAGTTCTTTTGACATTGATTTTCCTTTGATATCTGAAATGGTAATCTTGAAGTTTGCCAAGTATTCGAAAAAAATCTAAAACGACTAATTAACCTTTGGACATTATTTTTAAATTAATAGAGATGAGAGTGAGCATGGCTGAAGAGATTAGATGTCCTAAATGCGATAATAAGATGGTGGACATGCAAGCCTGTCACATGTTCTGTCCTAATTGTGGATCACATCTAGATTGTTCAGATAAAGGCAATTTTTGGTAGATTATAATCCTGGTCTATCTGGAATATATTCTGAAGACATGTTAATTGCCTGATCTTTCATGATTTCAAGATAGGTATCATAATCTGCTTCAAAATTGCAATGAGGGCATTTTACATTTGTAACATCATCATCTAATACTGCAACTTTTTCACATTCAGGACATCTTGCATCCATACAATATTGTGTGAATCAAGATATTTAATCATAATTAATGAATACTGGCTAAAGCGGAGTTAGTTTAGTCTGGTATGACGTTAGCTTCCCAAGCTAAAGGCCGCGGGTTCAAATCCCGCACTCCGCATTATAATTCACGAATTGCTTGTTCTATTACTCCCCTATCGGGAGCCTTTGGAAAATATTTCAAATAACTTTTGAGATCATCTTTTGCTCCACTGTTGTTATTTTGTTGCTCTCTAAGATATGCACGATTTTTGTATATTTTGGCAGAACGTTTTGGATTAATTTCTATTGCCTTTGTGTAACAATCTTCAGCCTTTTTGAAATCATTTGTTTTAAGATAAAAATTTCCTAGTCCATTATAGGTCAAATAAGAACGACTGTTGGATTCTAAACATTTTTCATAAAAATTAATGCATTCAGAAGATTTTTGTTCATTCAAAATAGTACCTAAAAGATGAAGTGCAGTTGAATTGTTTGGATTCAATTCTATTGCTTGTTTTAACAAATTAACTGCTTCAGAAGGATTTTGAAGAATACTTTGTCGTTCAGATTCAAAACATAATCGATTTGATTTGTTAAAAGAATCATTTTCAAGGGTTAGGGAAGATAAAATATCTTCAGGTGCAATTATTATCAATAATTTTCCTTCTTCAGACCATTCTTTTTCAAATACATCTTCAGGAATAGCACCTTCTTGCATTTCACCTTCTTGATTTCCTGTTTGAATATAATGCAAAATTGTTTTTTCCTCATCATTGTAACCTGTGATGACAGAGGCATGTTGAGTAACTTCAGGGATTCCTGGAAGAATTACAATTGGAGGAATTCCAGAATCAATAATTTTTTTTAATTCATTTATGGATGAATGTACAATTTTACATACCAAGCCATGTCTTTCTGCAGATTCAATGCCTTCAATCAGGATACTTCCATTGAATCCAGCATATTTTTTTGCAGTTTCAGTTGCCTCAGCGATAGGTAAATCAATATTCCAATATTTATAAACCACATTAACTGGTAATGGAAGACAAATATTTTCTTCTTCAACTAGAGGTAAAAGTAATTCGTGATCTTCTTGGTCCATAAATTAATCAAATTTTGGAGTAATTAAAATGATTCAGAGCATGTAGAATTTTTCAATAAGATCATTTCCATCTTGAGTCATTTCAGGATGAAATTGAGTTCCAAAAATAGGCTTGGTTACGTGCATAATAATTTCATATTTGCAATTAGTTGATTCCCCAATACCAATTAGTTCTTTAGGCAATTTTGAGATCTCAAAATTATGACTTTCAAAAACCAATAATGAATCATTTTTAATTAAATTATTTTTAAGGATTTTTACAGTTTCATCCCCCCTTTGGATTGATGAGCTTTTCTTGATTGTTCCTCCCAAAGTTAGAGCTAAAATTTCTGCACCATAACAAATACCAAGTAACTTTGAATTATTTTTTATAGAATAATTTACAATTTTGGAATTTATTTGATTAATCTTTTTTTCATTTTTTCGTCTTCCAGATAAAATAAAAGAATCATAATTTGGTAAAGAATTTAGATCTAAAGTATTTGGTGTTTGAATATCAAACAAAATATTTTTTTCAGTAAGAAAATTAGTTAGATTTTTTGTGAAAACAGAGCCATTATCTACAACTAGAAGCAATTAGCTTCCTACCTCAATTGAGACATAATGAATCTCAGATATACCATCTTTGACATATATTGTTCCAATGTTAAGATAGTTTTCGTCTTGCCACATGAATACTCTATCGCTTCTTGGTTTAACGAAATCATCAATAAACTGTGATAGGAATTCTACAGTTTCTTCACGATCATTTTCTGTAAAGAAGATTAGTTCTCCTTCATTAAATGACAATGGAATTTGAATTGATGTAGGTTCAGATACAGTAATTTCATTTTCTTCAAATACTTTCTTGATGATATCGATTCTATCATTTCTGTCTAATTCAACATAATCCTCATCAGCAACAGTGATAGAACCCGCTACGCCTGATACTTTCTTCAAATATGCTTCAAATGCTTTTTCTTGAGTGTCGCCCAATCCAACAAAGTACTCTCCATTAAATGCGGCACCTACTGCTGCAATTGTTCCTAATTGTGCGACTACACCACCAGCACCAGCAGTATAAACTGGAATAAAGTAGACATCATGAGCACCTACACGATAAAGAATATTGTCACCAATTCTTGGATTTCTCAACAGTGTCTTTAACTGAGCAAATTCAGGATCCCTATCCAGTGCTTCTCTCACGGCAGTTGGACCAATTAATTTAGTTGTAGAATTTAGAGGGACTTCATAAAATTGCAAGTCACCTAAATTATTAAGATCATTTTCAACTACCATATATCCTGCAAGGTTTCTTCCTTGAGAACCTCTCAATTCTAAAGATAATAATCCTAGGAATTCAGTTTGGTCAAATCCTGGAGGTTTTGCCTCAACATAATAAGTGTCTAGACCACGAGGGATTTCATAGAATTCATTTGCTTGAATGAATGTCTCAACATTTGTGACATGGTAAACATTGTACATTTCTGTCTTCCAGTTGAATAATTCAACAGGATATCTGATTTGTTCTGCTAACCAAGCAGGCATTGGTTGGAATTGTTCTTCATACTGACTGGCAAACATTTCTGTAAAGAAATCATCTCCTGTTTTTAGCAGTTGAATATCTCCATCATACGAATCAACAAGAGCATATCCTACTAAACGTAAGTATGGATTTCCAACAGACCAAGGAACATCTCGTGTATCAAATCCAATAATTAATGGAATTAACCAATACGAATTTTCTCCATCAGTAACAGGCAGTGAATCTAGTTCTTTGCCAAACAAGTCATAGAGGAAATAAGGATACAGAGTTTGCATTCTATCATGGACATCTTTGTATCTCATAATGTGAACAGACTCTCCGGGAAATGATAGCAAAAAGTTTGCCTCAAATATCCAACTCAAAGGAGGAGATACATCTAATCCACCCAATCCAGCATAGGATACACCACCAAGTTCTGCACTATCAGATCCTCGGGAATTTGGATAACCAGACCATGTTTGCTCAAACAGGCCACCTTCACCGTAGTAAATTTCTCTTTGTTTGAAAAATTGTTCACTTTCTACAATTTGTCCATCTGTTGCCTCTAGAGTAAGGAATCCTTCGGGAACATGTGTGTATACAAAGTGCTCGTTATACCATCTATTTTCAAGGCTTACTGATGTTGGAAGAATTGGTTTCATTGAAGCTGTCCAATACAAGGTGTTGTTAAATCTCAAAATATCGTTATCCTCAAAGTCAACATATGGAATCAAACCAATTTCAGGCTTTAATTTGGCAAAAGCTGCTTCCCAGTCCCAAACTCGGATGACATCTAGGACATCACTATTTTGAGAAACATAGTTCTTGATATTATTTGGAGAAACAGAGGTTAATTGAACATCATGAGTATTTTCTTGGACATTATTTAGCTCACCAAGATATCTATTAACTCCAATTTGTTGAGCAGTGTATGGTCCCAAAAATTCAATCTTCTTTGCGTCTGCAATGCTGTTATTTACTGAAACAACACCAGCAACAATTATTGCAATTGCAATTATTGTAAGAATTCTAACATATACATCTCGTTTGAACATATGAGTTAGAACACGTGCTCTAATTCTATCAACTACTGAAAATGCAATTAATGCAGAACCAATTACAAGTGTACCACCAATTACATATCTTGTATTATAGTCAATTTGATCAGTGAAAAATAGATTAAATCCTGCCCAGAGTATTCCAATTCCAATTATTCCTTCAATAGTTGAAACATAGTTTAGGTAACGTGGTTTTCCCTCGTTAGAGTCTTGTAGAAATGAAGTAATAACGTTGATTATTCTGTGTAAACCTACATACAAAACTAGACGCAATCCAATTGCTGCAAGGATTGGTGGAATCAAAATTACTAATGCAGGTATCATTGGTACTACATTTTCTGCTGCATAGTTTGGATCAGTTTCAGGAGTTACAAATGGTAATGAAAATAGATTTGGCAGATTTTCTATTCCAAGATAATTTCCATCAATAAATGACATTGCAGCAAATCCAAACATAATATTTGCAAAGAATGCACCAAAGAGGAAAATTTTTGTAATTTGCCAGAGAACAAATTGTCCTGAACTTAATTTGTAATCTCTAAAACTTGGAACGACATTAGATATTGGTTGTTGAGCACTTTTGCCCAAAAATCCAATTGCAGTGTTAATGGCATACCAGAAAATAGAGGATCGTCCACCGATATTTACACGGACTAGAGCAATGGCAGATAAAATGAGAGTTGAAACAAGTGTGTAATAGAGTGGTTTAGAAAACTGATCGCCAAATTCTGTGAAATTCATTGATAAGACGACTGCCTGATTTCCTACAATTGCAAAAATAACAATGCCTATTATTGCAATAATACCTAATCGGATGTATTTTCCAGCATCAGGAGGCGGAGTCTGCTTATCAGTAGAGGCGCTATACAAAATCAAGTTGAGTTAAGATTTGGTAAATTAAAGTCTTAGCAGCAAAATTAGGCAATTGTTGCTAATTTTTTACAAATCATATAGACTGCAGCAAATGTTGGAACACTTACTTTTTCGTTATGGTAAGGTCCAAATTTTTTATTTTTTAATTTGAATTCAATTGGACAATTTGCCAATATTTCTACAGCATCATCACTGAGAAAAGATGAGTCTAGATAAGCATCAAATTTTTCCAAGTCCTTACAATGAATTTTTGTAAGACCACTTTTGCTATTGATGGAACCTGGTAAACGAAAAATCCTATGAATATCCATTGTAACATTAGGATCAATTTTTGCACCAATATTTTCAGAAACATCATCCAAAGTTTTTTGAAACGATGAATAACCATTTACAAGTAATTCTGAGATTATTTTTGATCTCTTTGATTTTGAGCCATAAACATATGTTGAGAATCTTCCTCTCCATCCAGATTCATCAAAATCTGGAAAAGAATTTCTATTTGGTTTAAATTTTTTCATTCCAAATTTTTCAGGAATTGCACCATTAAACATAATGTAATCTACCAGTTCTGATCTTTCTCTAGAACCAATTTGTTGGAATTGTGTATTGTATACATAGATATGAAATCCTTCATTTCCAGAAAAATATACTTGGATATCATCTTTATTTATTGAGAAATCATTGATTAGAATTTCGGATAATTTTAAAACTTCAGTTTTTGATGAATCTATACAATTCTTACATGGTAAGGATTTTTTTTCTAATTTCGTTGAATTGCAGTTTAGGCATTTTTCAGAATTTTTTGAAACTTCATTACATTCATTACAAATAGATAATGTATGACTTGATCTACAGGACAAATTAAGATCTTTTGCATCAATGTCAAAAATAAGATCAGCTTCTTTCCAATCTTTCTCATTCATAGCTAGATTTGGAAATGAGTAATATGCATTTGAGCAGTAAACATCCGATGGAACATTTTGCATTAATAGTAAATGCAATTCTTTGTCATCTTTGACTGAAATATGACGTGTCATTCCAGAATTGAATTTTTGATAGCCAAATTCCCTTTCAGATGTACGTTCAGGAACGCGAATCAAATCAAATTGTTCAAAATAATATTTTTTGAACGCGCTTTCTAGAAATTTTATATCAGTTTCGTTCATTATTTTCTCTTCTTTCCAAATTGTAATGGAGTGATTATTCCTTCACATTCAGATGTTGCAAAACAAAGACTCTGTGTTTTTAGTTTTTCACATGAGGGGCAAGAATATTGAGTGCCACTGCCGGAGGTTCCAGCTAGATGATTGAGTTGATAAAGTGTTACACGCTCATTATAATCAGGAGCATTTTTGAATAAAGGTGCAATCTGTTGAACAGATTGTCCTTTTGAGAGAAGAAATGTTGCCAACATGAATCTGCCTGAATGTGGAAGGTTTTCACCTTTTTCAAGTATATCAATTGCATGTTTGATACATGGAGGATATTCCCCTGTAGTTACAGTAAAAGTTGAGAATTTTTTTGACAGCATTACAAGTTTGTTTACAGAATCTTCAAAACCTGGAATCATTGTAGGTGTTTTTGCATTTACAATTTTTGAATTGATATAGGTGCCTAGTTCTTTTCTGATGAGTCTTACAGTTTCATGAGGAGTTAGAAAGACCTGTCCATTTTCCACATGTCTGTTAATTAATTTCCATTCTCTTTCATGAAAATTGACAGAGTGTTTTAGATAATCAGATACTGGAATGACAAAATAGTCATCTAATTTTTCTATTTGAACAGAAAACAAATCATCAATTACTCTAATGGCTAATTGTTTTTTTGATTCATCTGAGATATTTGCCAAGTCTTTTTCAAGATATTTTTCAGCTCGTCGTGCTTCAGCAAGTGCAAATCTCTTGATTAGAGTATGCATGCCACTTAGTTTTAGCAAAACTATAGCAAGCAGAAATGAGAAAACCTCTCTTGGAAGGGCTGCCTCTTTTGAAACTTGATCACCAATCAGATCAGATTTGTAGATTTTTCCGTCTGCTGCAACCTGAATTCTCTCATATGCTTTGGTTATCAAGTCTTTTAGATCAGGATCTGTCCCAAATTGTTCCAAAGTGAAACCTTTGTCTTTTAGGTACTGACCAGCATCAGCTAAAAATGGATATTTTGCAATTTCATCTTGTCCAAGTGAGAGCATATTAGTAAATTACCTAGTTTACTTAAAAATCTGGTTTCAGTATATTTGATGCTGATTTAAATTATGTTTGAATAAATTTTGAAATATGCAGATCGGTTGTCATGTATCAATTTCAGGTTCCATTGACAAATCAGTTGACAATGCAGTAGAGAGAGAATGTTCAGCATTTCAAATTTTTACAAGAAACCCAAGAGGATGGCATGCAAAACCACTAACAAAAGAAGACATTACTAATTTCAAATCAAAACTAAAAGAAAGTAAGATTGATAGATTTGCAACATGTGCACACATGCCATATCTTCCAAACTTGGCAACTCCAAAGGAAGATGGATTTGAAAAATCAGTAAAAACTTTGGTAGATGAAGTTGAGAGATGTGCACAATTAGGAATTCCATATCTAGTGACTCATCTTGGGAGTCATTTGGGAACTGGAGAAGAAGCAGGAATTAAGAGATTGGTTGAAGGGTTGACCCAAGCTGGAAAAACAAAAAATGATGTAATGATTTTGCTAGAAAATACAGCAGGACAAAAAAATTCTGTTGGTTCAGACTTTAAGCAGTTAGGAGAAATATTCAAACAACTAAAGCCTGCAAAAAAATTTGGTGTGTGTATAGATTCATGTCATGCATTTGTATCAGGCTATGATTTGAGAACTGAAGCAAAAGTCAAAGAAACTTTTGCAGAATTTGACAAATATGTAGGAATAGATAATTTGAAAATTCTTCATCTAAATGATGCTAAAGGTGATATCGGTTGTAATCTTGATAGGCACTATCATTTAGGATTGGGTGGAATTGGTGAAGAAGGAATTTCAGCTATTGTAAAATTTGCAAACAAGAAGAAAATACCAATAATTTTAGAGACTCCAATTGATGACGATCGAGATGATTTTGAGAACATCAGAAAGGCAAAAGAATTTGCGTAGAAATTTATTCAATGGTTTTTGTGATTAGTCATGGATTATGAAGCAGTAATGAAACTGGCACTTGAGCGTGGATTTTACTTTCCTAGTTGTGAAGTTTATGCAGATGCACAAGCTGGATTTTGGGAATATGGACCAACCGGAGTTGGATTAAAAAATAAATTTCTAGAGTTGTGGCGAAGAGAGTTAATTCGAAGAGACGGAATGCTTGAGATTGATGGTTCACAAATAATGTCAAAATCAGTTTTTGAAGCTTCAGGGCATTTAGGAAATTTTGCAGATCCAATAATAAAATGTACAAAATGTAATTCAACATTTAGAGCAGATAGAACAATTGCAGAATTGACACAGATTGAAATTCCTGAAAGTGCAGATCTGGAAGAATTTGATAATGCTATATCTCAAAATAACATAAAGTGCCCAAAATGCAAAGGTGATTTTGATAAAACAAAGAATTTCAATATGATGTTCAGAGTAGGAATTGGTCCTGAAGAAGAAGAGGCATATCTTAGACCTGAAACATGTCAGTCTATCTTTGTAGATTTTCCCAGACTATACAAAACTATGAGAGGAAAGCTTCCTTTAGGAATCGCTCAAGTTGGAAAGAGTTTTAGAAATGAGATAGCTCCAAGACAGAGTCTCCTACGTCTAAGAGAATTTTATCAGGCAGAGATTGAAGTGTTTTGCAATCCATCAAAATTAGATGATGTTGAAAAGTTTGTAGAGATTCAAGATACAGTAATCAGGGTTCAAACTGATTCTGAACCTGTTTCCATGACATGTAAAGAGGCTGTAGAATCTGGAACAATTCCAAACAAGTTTGTAGCGTATTATTTGGGAATATTAACTGAATTTTATGAAAAAACTGGAATTGATATTTCAAAGAGTAGATTCAGGAAATTAGGAGACAAGGAAAAAGCATTCTATGCAGATGTTGCATTTGATTTTGAGGTAGAAACTACTATTGGTTGGCTTGAATTGGTTGCATGTAACTATAGAACAGATTATGATTTGTCCAGTCACGCAAACAAAAGTAAAGAGAAATTTGAAGTGATGGATAATGATGATAAAGTCTTACCGCATGTATTTGAGATTTCGATGGGAATTGATAGAAGTCTTTACACAATTTTAGAGCACTCATTAAAAGATGACAAAGAGCATGAAAGAATGGTATTATCATTAAAACCATATCTTTCACCTACCCATGTAGGAATTTTGTCATTAGTAAAAAAAGACGGATTGAAAGAAAAAACTGATGAGATTTATCTTTCAATTAAAAGAAAGTTTGATGCATTTTTGGATCACTCTGGTGCAATCGGTAGAAGATACAGAAGACTGGATGAGATAGGTGCTCCATTTGCAGTTACAGTGGATCATCAAACATTAGAAGATGATACTGTGACTTTGAGAAAAAGAGATTCCATGGAACAATCTAGAATCAAAATTTCAGAACTTGATTCAATTCTTTTAGAATCAGTTGCATTTCCATAGACTAGTCTGAGTAGACTGTAATCATTTCAGAGATTATCTTGTGTTTTACTTTAACACTAAGGTCTTTGATTGCCTGTGCTTGTGGGATTAATCCCTGTTCAGTTTCTAATGTAACAGTCCAATCACCAGTAATTGGGTCAATTGAAGTGATAGAGAATCTCTCCAATGTACTATCAGGACCACTGTACTTTACTCTAAGTATCTGACCATTGTACTCGACACTTTCCAATCCACCTCTACTATCCCTAGTACTATCTTGGATTGAACATTCATCATCTGAACCAATGATACACTGACCATTTGGTGCAATCACATTGAATGTGAGTTCATCTTGTGTATCTGATGCGTAAATTAAGACTGGTTCAGACAAGATAGTTCCATCAATTTCAATTGGTTGTATGGTCTTCATATCATATGCAGACATTGAAACTGCCTTTGGATAGTTGTACAATACTGCAGAATCAGTTACTTTGGATGTTCCATACAAGTCAACTTGTCCTTGGATATCATAAGATGACAAACCATCATAGAATGGAGTCTTCCAATCAAATGATACTTTGGTTTGACCGTTATCAAAGAATTGAGGCTGTTTTGATACAATTTCACCATCAACTAATAGAGATACAATACCGTATGCAGGTGCCTGTTCATTTTCAATGTACAAGCTAGGTCTGACAATAGTGTTACTTGCTTGGATTGATGGTACATCTAACTCTAGAGATACATCTGGTTCGGATATTGGTTTAACTCCCATGGTATAGTGTTTTGATTCAACTTCACTAAGTTCCTCATCAATTACATGTATCCAGTAACCAACTGCTGGATCTTGCATGAGGTATGAAGGAATACTGGCAGTTACTTGGTATGCAGATTCAGTGTAGATTAGTGGTTCAACATTCATTCTCATTGCAATGTATTCATTATCAGATTGTCCTAATGTGATGGTACGAAGTTCAACTCTCTTTAGTGGGGTCTTGCTATCAATAATTGCTGAAATATACAAGTCTTGTTCAGATACATAGAAGAATTCTGAATCAACATCTGCAATGTGTTGTGTTCCATTCTCAATCTGGAATTTTACATCAAATATTCTAGGTACTGTAAATGAAATCTCATCGATTTCTCCTTCTGGAACATCAGATACAACTACTACTCCATCACATGAAGGAGTGTTGATTGCAGCATTTACAGTATTCTGTGTGGTGCCCTTTTCTTCAGTTACAGTTACCATCAAGAATGTTTCATTTGATGTAATTGGAATCTCGTATTGATATTTGTCAACTCGAGTAATCTTGTTTAATTCTTCATATGGTTGCTCATCAGATAGAACTGCCACTACAGTTCCAGTCTTTGTTGTGTGAATTGTAACTACTGGTGGTTTTTCAGCATCGCTAGAAACTAAGATCTTGGCAATGTTTTCATCACATTTGTCATATGATACTTCGTTAATTGTAAGTGGAGTGCCTAAGATACCACCAAATCCACCTGCTGAGCTTGATGCACCAGCACTTGCTCCAGTAGCACCACCTCCATTATTTGCTCCGAATGAATTAGTAGAACTACTTACGGATGTTGATTTCTTGGCTGCACCGAATGTGGTAAAGTGATTAGTCCAGATTGTAAAGTCGGTTCCATCATCATAGTAACAATCATCTACAGTACTTGTTAGATCTGTTGATTTTGCATCAGCTGCTGTACTGTGATTTGCAGTGCATTGTGGTATGAAGATTCTATCATTAGAAGTATTGACATAAAATGCCTCTCTACCTTCACCTCCATCTCCCTTGAAAACAAGTTTGGCTGGAGGATCAATGGATAATGTTTGACCAGAAAGACCAACCTCAAATGCAACTACATCTGTATATGATGTAGTTGTAGTGGTGCTGGAAGATTCTGTTGATGATTCTGATGTTGCTGTTGTTGTAGAACCAGAGAGAGTTACTGTTGTAGTCTTTGGAAGTGATAATTTTCCATCCCATCCACTTGGTCCAGTAATTGTAGTACTATCATTAAATGTAATTGTTGAATCAGCTTCTTGTGAAGAATCTTCAGTATGAGTTACTTCAAAATTAATATTATAACCATCAGATATGCTTACTTCTGTTGCTGTTGCATTACTTGTTTTAACAGAAGAGTAATCGATTTCTATATCCAAAGTTTCAGATTCAACAGTTACATCTGGAGAGGATGTAGTTGATGTTACTTTAATTTCAGTATTAGTATTACTGACAGTTACAGAAGATGTATCAGATGTTGCTGTTACAACGATAGGATTTGAGGAGGAAACAGTAGCAGGTTGATATGCAGTGGATAAACTAGTACTAAGGATTATTGAGTCAGTGATAGATTTGCTAGTAACAAGATAAGTAGTAACAATATCATCTAAATTAAGAGATTCTGTTAATTGAGAGGAAGTTGAGATTGTTGCAGATAGTGTATCTGCAAAGGCAAGTGAGTCAGAGAGTGATTGAGTGCTGGTTTTTGTTGCAGATAGTGTATCTGCAAAGGCAAGTGAGTCAGAGAGTGATTGAGTGCT
>VMBT01001376.1_pt1 | contig 12975 bp, 13 predicted proteins | sample 4404301 | NCBI WGS metagenome assembly VMBT01 (sample SAMN12238535, study PRJNA552566) | marine metagenome | isolation source: Coastal seawater | place: USA: coastal Georgia, Sapelo Island | collected 2008-08/2009-08
AGGCAGCGCCTTTTGGTGGCGCCATTCGTAGGTTCGAATCCTACCACCCCAGCCATTAAAATAGGACAAAATTGAATAATCAGATTATTTTTACAGGGAACTCAAATCCTGACTTAGCGCAAAGAATTGCAGATAACCTTAATACTACGCTGGGTGCTATTAAAGTTGATACTTTTAGTGATGGTGAGATCAATGTAGAAATACAAGAAAATGTCCGAGGCAAAGACACATTTATCATTCAATCTACAAATAATCCTGCACATAAAAATATTATGGAGCTTGTATTGATTGCTGATGCATTAAAAAGAGCTTCAGCAAGATCTATCACAGCTGTGATTCCTTATTTTGGATACTCAAGACAGGATAGACGTGTTAGATCAGCTAGAGTGCCAATAAGTGCAAAAGTTGTTGCAGACATGCTGTCAAATGTTGGCATATCAAGAGTTATTACATTAGATATTCACTCAGAACAGTTGCAAGGCTTTTTTGCTTTCCCAGTGGATAACATTTACACCGCAAATATTATGGTAAAAAGCCTCAAAGATGAGTATGACGTTGATGAACTGCAAGTAGTTTCTCCTGATACTGGCGGTGTTATAAGAGCAAGATCAGTTGCAAAAACACTTGAGGTTAAAGATCTAGCCATAATTGATAAAAGAAGAGAGAAGGCAAATGAATCTGAAGTTATCAATTTAATTGGAGAAGTTGAAGGCAAAGTATGTATTGTTCCAGATGATTTAATTGATACAGCTGGCACTTTGAGCAATGCAAGCCATGCACTCAAAGATAAAGGTGCCAAGGAAATAATTGCATTCATTACTCATCCAGTATTGTCAGGGAATGCCATCGAAAACCTTAATAATTCAGCAATTGATAAGTTGGTAGTATCAAACTCTATCGATATAGATGACAAATCGAAAAAATGTCCTAAAATAGACGTCTTTGATATTGCACCAGTGTTATCAAAAGCAATAACAAGACTAACAACTGGCGAATCAATAAGTGAACTTTTTAGATAATGGAAAATATAAAATTTAAAGCAGAACAAAGAGAAAAGACCGGTGGTCTTTCATCAAAACAATCTATTTATAATGACAGGAAAATTCCTGGAATTATTTATGGCGGAAAAGATGAGCCTCTGCCAATTTTGATAAATGAGAATGACCTTATCAGAGTAACCTCCAATGCTGGTTTATTTAACTCACTAGTTGAAGTTGAGGTTGGCGATAAAAAAGAAATGGTTGTATTTAAAGAAGTTCAAAAACATCCATCAAAAAATGTTTTTACTCATGTTGATCTACAAAGAGTGGTCGACGGAACAAAAATTAACGTTGTTGTACCAGTTGTCTTGTTAAATCAAGAAAAATGCTTTGGTGTCAAAATTGAAGGTGGCGTTATAAACCATGTTTTAAAAGAAGTTTCAGTATTGGCAGACCCAAATAATATTCCTGAATCAATTGATGTAGATATGGAAGATATCAAATCAAAAGAAAAGGTAAGACTTAGCATGCTTAAAACTGATGGAGCTTATGATTTCCCATCAACTCTTAAAAACCAAGATCCTGTGTTAGTATCTGTTCTAACTGCAAGAGGTGGAGGCATGTCTCTTGAAGATGAGCTAGAGGAAGAGGCAGCAACCGAAGGCGAGGAAACTGCTGATTCAGGTGATGAGAAAGCTGCTGAAGAAAATACTTCAGATAATTCTGAAGAACAATCCGAATAATTTGTTAGATCTTTGCATCATTGGCTTAGGCAATCCAGGAGATAAACATTTAAAAACCAGGCATAATGCTGGTTATGATTATCTTGAAAAACTTTGCAATGATCTGGGTATCGTTTTAACTCCAAATAAAAAACTTGATGGCCATTATGGAGAGGCTGTTATAAATGATCTGAAGATTGGCTTTCTTAAACCTAATGAGTACATAAATAATAGTGGTAAATCAGTTCTTCTGGTTAAAAAATATCATGTTAAAAACTTATCAGATATTTTAGTAATCCATGATGATATGGACCTAGAGCCTGGGGAAGTCAAACTAAAAGAAGGTGGCGGTCATGGCGGACACAATGGTCTCAAGGATATCATTGCAAAAGCAGGTAAAGATTTTGTTCGATTAAGATTTGGTATCGGCCACCCTCCTACCAAACAAGAAACAAATGCATGGGTGATAAAAAAACCAAACCCACAGGAAAAACAAGGTCTAGAAGAATCCTTTGCAAAAGCAGATTCTGCCAGAGATTCTATTCTGGAAAAAAAATGGCTAATTGCCATGAACGAACTTCATAAAAAATGAGCATTAAATGTGGCATAGTTGGATTACCCAACGTAGGCAAATCTACGTTATTCAATGCATTAACTTCGCAAAAAATTGATGCTGAGAATTTTCCATTCTGCACTATTGAACCAAACATAGCTCGTGTAAATATACCCGATACTAGATTGGATAAACTTTCAGCACTAGTAAATCCTGAGAAAACTATTCCATCATTTATGGAATTTGTTGATATTGCAGGTTTAGTTAAGGGTGCGCACTCAGGTGAGGGTCTTGGTAACAAATTTTTATCACATATTAGAGAAACCCAATGTTTTGCGCATGTAATTAGATGTTTTGATGATGAAAATGTTATTCATGTAGAGGGCAAAGTATCCCCACTTGAAGATCTTGAAACAATTGATACAGAACTCATACTGGCAGACCTTGAAATAATTGTTAAGCGCAAAGAGCGTATAGGGAAACAGTTAAGAAATGGAGATAAGGCAACGCAATTTGAATTTGATCTATTGGAAAAGATTGAAAATCATTTAAATGAAACAAAACCTATTAGAGATTTATCTTTTGAACCTAATGAACTTGAGATTTTAAAACAAATACAGCTAGTAACTGCCAAACCATTTTTCTTCATTGCTAATTTGCATGAGGATGAAGCTAAAAATACACATTATTCAGCCCTAGAAGAGTACGCTGCTAAATCTGATCTTCCTGTTATCAAGGTATTTGCTAAAGCTGAGGGTGAATTGGTTGATTTGGAACCCAGTGAAAAAATAGAATATCTTGAAATGCTTGGGCTTCAAGAACCAGCACTAAATGCAGTTATTAGAAAGGGATATGAAATGCTAAATTTATTTTCATACTTCACTGCCGGGCCTAAAGAAGTGAGAGCATGGTCCGTTAAGACAGGCTCGACTGCTCCTCAAGCTGCTGGAAAAATTCATACAGATTTTGAAAAAGGATTTATCAAGGCAGAAGTTATTGGTTTTGATGATTACATGTCTTGTGGTGGGGAGCTTAAAGCGAAAGAACAAGGCAAATTAAGAATTGAAGGCAAAGATTACATTGTTAAAGATGGTGATGTTATTCACTTTAGATTTAATGTGTAAATTGATGTAATTAAAAATTAATTATTTATAATTACTTTCTGCATTGGCTATGTAGCTCAGCTGGTTAGAGCACAGCATTCATAATGCTGGGGTCGGTGGTTCAAGTCCACCCATAGCCACCATTCTCTTATAAGAATCTATTTCCTTGCCACAGCAAAAATGATTGCTATTGAAACAAGTGCAATAACACCATCTTGGCCTATATCAGTAAGAATTTGTGAGAAGTTTTGATAGACAGCTCCAATAAAGGCAGAGTCAGGTCCAAATAAAACCCCTAAAAGAAGTGATACTGAAGTTACTAGCAATAGAACTTGGGTAAGCTTTTCTAGGAACTTCTGAAGTTTGTCAAAGTTAAAGTCAAAAAATTTCATGTTCAAAAAAGCGTGAGGGCCTAAGCCCTCACACTAAAATAGTTTATTTTATCTTAAGTACACCCATAATAATGAGAAGAACGATCAATCCACCTAGACCGCCTGCACCTAACATATCAACATAACCCATAATTGTACCGATTACGTCGCCAACAAACCAAGCGTTACCGCCGAATACGATCCCAGCAACAATACCAAGACCAATGACGCTAACAAGAACGCCTGTGAGACCATCTACGAAGTCTCTTACAGTTTTCATAATACTATCCATATTTCCCCCATGAAATAGTTCATGGATATGGTACAAAATCGACTATTTTTGACAAATTAATTTAAATTAGCATTTAACCACTAAAAATAAGGGTATGGGACAATATAAATCTGAATTATATATGCTTTGAAGCCCTGAAAACCACTAGATATAGTGTTTTTGAGGGCAATCAATCACTAAAAAAAACTTTTGGTGACAGGATATTCTTAGGATCAAGCGATTTTTTTATTTTTTGAAGAAGAAGGTATTTGCCTTGGTATTCAGGAAAATCTGACCAAATATTTTTCTTTCGTTGCCCTATACCATGTTCTGCACTCGGTGACCCACCAAAATCTTTTAGAAGAGAGTAAACATTTTCGATTAATTCTAACTCTCGTTCCTCAGAAACAATATTTAGATGAATATTGCCATCTCCCAGATGACCAAATGAGTAAATTTCAGTTTGGCCTATCTCTTCTATTTTTAAGAGAAAGTTCCCTAACTGTTCAAGAGGAATACAAATATCCATCTTGTAAGCATTATTATCGGCAAGAATTACAGGAAGATCCTCTCTCTTAGCCCAAGCCTCCTCAGCTTGTTTTGAATTAAGCAATGAAATGTTGAGATCTTTTTCTGCTAAACCTTCCAAGCATTTCTCAATTTCATCTGCATTGCTTGAAGCGAGCTGTACCAACACAAAATATTTTGCTTCAGGATTGTTTCCTAATAAATTCTGACAGTTTGTATCCCAATACTCTACTGAGGAAATTGCTTGTTTAATTTCTGGTTTCAATATTTCGTTTTTAATGACTTCTATATCATCTGTTTGAATTACCAAATCCTCTCTAATGGTTGGCTTTTCACATGTATTAAGCACGACTTCATAAATTATTCCAAGCGAGCCTTCTGAGCCAAAAAAGATTTCCATCAAATTTGGACCCGTTGAGTCTTTCTTAATCTCTTTTTGAAGTTCTAATATTTCACCAGTCGCTAAAATTACCTTCATTTTCGCAACATAATCTTTGGTTGATCCATATCTAATGAATTTTGCTCCAGCTGCATTTGTCGCAACATTCCCACCTATTGAGCTTGAGGACGACGATGATAACGAGATAGGTAATAATCTATTGTTTTCATCAGCTAAAGCTTTTGCATCATCTGTAATTGCTCCAGCTTGGCATTTAATTTGTTGTTTATCTGCCAACCATTCAATTTTGTTCATCCTTTCAAGGGAGATTACAATTTCTTTTTGCGTAGCTGTTGCTCCGCCACATAGACCTGTTCTACCTCCAGATGGGACTATTGGATAAGACTCATTGCTAGCTAAATTTACTAATTGAATTAGATCTTCTTCTGTTTCTGGGAAAAATATTGCTAATGGGTCTGGTTTGATGCCTTTATACCAATCGACTCCATATTTCTCAAAATAGTCATCGCTGACTTTAACCTTTTTATCGCCAAACTTATTTACTAACTTATCTAAGACTTCACTCATTTCTTAAAAACATAAAAGTTTCTATATATAAAAACTGTTATAAAACTAAAAATTGAGGCGATAACCTTTTGTATAAGTATATTTTCTACCCCAATCTTTATTAACAGTATAAACATTAGTGCTGTAATTACAGCTCCAATTACCCCACCCAAGAAGTAAGCAAAAAACTCAATTGTTGGTTTGTCATTAAGCCATCCTTTTTGAAAAACATAGCGCTTAGCCAAAACAAAACTGACACATGTTCCTAAGAGGTAACAAAAAAAAGCAACATATGCGCGATTAAAATTAAAAAAATAATCAACCAAAAACAGCACAGTGAAGTCAGCAACAAATGCGACACCATTTGTGCCTGCGTATTTTGTAATTTTGATTATGAAGTTTTTCAAGATTTGGTAACTTCGGAGAAAACTTTAGCAATCTTTTCAATTCCCCAATCAAGCTCCTCCTTAGTTACAACCAAAGGAGGTGCAAATCTGATGGTGCTTTCATGAGTTTCTTTACATAAGATGCCTGCTTCTAATAGAGTTTTTGAAAGCTCATTTCCTGATATGTATTTCTGATCAATTTCAACACCAAGCCATAAACCCATACCTCTAATCTCAACAATAAGTTCGCTATTGAGCGCTGTAAGTTGTTCTTTAAAATAATCGCCCATAACTCTACTGTTTTCTATTAAATTTTCTTCATATAGAAGTTCAAGAGATCTTTTTGCCAGAGCAGAGGCCAGTGGATTGCCTCCAAATGTTGATCCATGAGAGCCTGGATCCATCCAGCTCAGCACTTCTTCAGAGCTTAAAAAAACTGATACTGGCATAAACCCACCACCAAGGGCTTTCCCAAGAATTAAGCCATCTGGCTGTACATCACATGAATTCTCGCCACATGAACATTGACCGCATGAGTGTTGATATGCAAACAATTTGCCTGTTCGTCCCAAACCAGACTGAATCTCATCAAGAATCATCAGAACATTGTGTTTAGTGCAGATTGCTCTGACCTCATTGAGGTAATTATCTGGCGGAACAATTATTCCACCTTCACCCTGAATTGGCTCGATAATAACTGCTGCTGTGTTTGGGGTAATTGCATCTTCAATCGCTTTGCTTGAACCATATTCTACTGCCACAAAACCTGGTGTGTGGGGACCAAAGTCTTTTCTAGAATTTTCGTCTGTTGAGAAACTAATTATTGTTGTCGTTCTGCCATGAAAATTTCCTTCAGCAACAATTATTTCAGCTTTATTCTCCTCAACTTTTTTTGTTCGATAAGCCCATCGTCTTGAAGATTTAATTGCAGTCTCAACTGCTTCTGCTCCAGAGTTCATTGGCAAAGCCATTTCAAACCCAGTCATCTTAGTTATTGTTTCTAAATATGGCCCAAGTGTATCTGTATAGAATGCTCTTGAAGTCAAAGAGAGCCTGCTGGACTGATCATGAAAAGTTTTTAACAACACTGGGTGCGCATGGCCATGGCTTACGGCAGAGTAACCAGACATCATATCTAGATATTTTTTTTCACTCACGTCCCAAACCCAAACGCCTTTGGCTTTTGATAAAACAACTGGAAGTGGTTTGTAGTTGTCTGGCCCGTAAATTGACTCTTTTTTTATAAAGCTTTTTTGAATATCATCTAACACTGACATTATTTTAATCAGAAAGCATAAGAACTGCTAGGGCAAAGATGGGAATTAAACAATCAAGCAATCATATCTTCATGATCGAGCCAAAAACTTTTTTCATGAATCCTGAAACACTTGCCTCCAACCATTACCAAGATGGCGATGATGAAAATCCTGAACTCATTACGGCCCAAGCAAAAGTTGAATTTTTTGCACTAAAAAATGCTATTGAACAGAATGGCGTAACTGTTACAAGCATGCTTGGCAGCGAGCTTTGCCCTGATCATATTTTTCCAAATTGGTTTATAACTTTTGAAGATAAAACTGCCCAATTATTTAGTATGTGTGCCCCTAACCGAAGGTTAGAGAAAACACCGGAGATGGTTGGCTTTCTAAAACAGCATTATTCTTTGACAGGCGATTTATCCAACTTTGAAAATGAAAATATATTTCTTGAATCAACTAGTAGCATGGTTTTTGATCGGGTAAATAAAATTGTTTATGCGACGCCTTCCCCAAGAACTAATGAGGAATTATTAAGAACTTGGTGTGCGAACAATGGATTTAAACTTGTATGCTTCGAAACAGAAAGTCACACCGGAGAAGCGATCTATCACACTGATGTTCTGATGTATGTTGGCACAAGCCTAATTGGAATATGCTACGAAGTGATAAAAGAGGAGTACAGAGATATGGTAAAAGAACATGTAGAAAAATATCATGATGTCCTTGAAATAACCAAAGATCAGATTCTAGATTTTTGTGGGAATAGTTTGGAGGCAAGAGATGAAAACGATAATCTCTATTTGATTATGTCTTCAAGAGCATTTCATGCGCATACAGAAGATCAAAGAAAAAAATTAGCTCAACATTTTACAGAAGTAATTCATGCAGATATCCCTACCATAGAAAGGTATGGCGGGGGATCTGCTAGATGTATGCTTTCGGAATTATTCTGAGTCAGCAAATTCCAGTTTTACTTTGCCATCTCTTCTGATTTCAGTAACTTTAACCCTGATATTGTCACCTTCATTAATGACATCAGTTAAATGTTCAAAATCCTGTTTAAATTGTGATATGTGAAGCAAGCCATCTTTTCCAGGCATGAATGTTACGAAGGCACCAAATTCAACTATTTTTGCGACAACAGCATCGTACTCTTTGCCTTCTTCAGGCTCAGCACACATGAGTTCAATTTTTTCCTTAGCTGCTTCTGCAACTGCTTTGTTTTCTCCAAAGACACTTACACTTCCATCATCTTGTAGCTCGATAGTTACACCAAACTCATCTTGTAGTCCTTTTATGGTTGAACCACCTTTTCCAATAACAACCTTTACCTTGTCTTTATGAACTTTGAATTTGCAGAAATATGGAGCCAAGCTTGTCAGTTCATTGGCTTTTGGCATAGCCTCATCCATGATCCCAAGAATATGCATTCTTGCATCGCGAGCTTGCGTAAGAGCTTTTTCTAAAATTTCTTCGTTTATCCCCTCGATTTTGATATCCATCTGTAAGCCTGAAACACCATTTTTTGTTCCAGCAACTTTAAAATCCATATCTCCAAGATGATCTTCATCTCCAAGAATATCGGTTAGAACTTCAAAACGATCTCCATCCTTAATTAGACCCATAGCAACTCCGGCTATGTTTTCTTCAACTGGCACACCTGCCGCTCTAAGAGCTAAACAGCCACCACAGACAGAAGCCATTGAGCTTGATCCATTTGACTCAGTAATTTCACTTACAACCCTTATTGCATAAGGGAATTCCTCAAGTGTTGGCACTGCGAATCTAAGCGATCTTTTTGCTAACGCTCCATGTCCTATTTCTCTTCTCTTTGGACCCATTGGGAAACCTAACTCACCTACGCTGTAGCTTGGGAAATTATAATGAAGCATGAAGTTGTCTTTTGTTTCGCCAGCTAATGCATCCACGATTTGAACATCTTTAGATGATCCAAGTGTTGCAGTAACAATAGCCTGTGTTTCACCTCTAGTAAAAAGTGCTGAACCATGAACTGAAGGAAGGAAATTTGTTTCAATCGAAATGTCTCTGACTTCAGTCAAACTTCTACCGTCAATTCTTTTTTGCTCGGAAAGTACATTTTCTCTGACAACGTCCTTCTCAACTTCTTTAAACTGCTTCAAATAATCGTCATGCTTCTCTTCGTCTAAACCTTCAAGCAATTGATCTTTAATAGCAGAGATCTTCTCGCCACGTTCTTTCTTGTCTACAGTTGTAAACGCATCTGCTAGGGCTGCTCTATGATTTGTATTAACTTCATCGAATACCTTTTGCTCTTCATCTGCATGAGCATTTACGTATTCTTTCCTTTCAGGAAGAACCTCATCTGCAAATTCATTGATTCCTTTAATAACAGACTGCATTTCTTGGTGAGCAAATAAAATACCACCAATCATCAAATCTTCACTAAGCTCATTTGCATCAGATTCAACCATTAAAACTGCACTTTCTGTACCCGCAACAACCATATCAAGATCTGAATTTGGCATATCAGCAAATGATGGATTCAAGACATACTCATCATCAATGAAACCAACTCTTGCCCCACCGATTGGACCATTAAATGGCACATCAGCAATAGACATTGCCGCAGAAGCAGCCAGCATGGCCACAACATCAGGCGGATTTTCTTTATCCAGTGATATCAGCATGCAATTTACTTGAACCTCTTGAGTAAAGAAGTCTGGGAAAAGAGGACGCAAAGGTCTATCAATCAACCTAGAAGTTAAAGTTTCGAACTCAGTAGGTCTTGCTTCTCTTTTAAAATATCCACCAGGAATTTTCCCAGCAGCATATGTTTTTTCTGAATAGTGGACACTCAATGGGAAAAAGTCACGTCTTTCCTCATCAGCTTTTGTTACTATGGCACACATCACAACAGTATTTCCCATGGAGGCAATTACTGATGCTGTGGCTTGTCGTGCGATTTTTCCTGTTTCTAATACAAGCGTTTTTGATCCCATTGGGATCTCTTTTCTTACAATTTTTTTCATATTAATCTCTTAGTTTTAAGTCTTTGACAAGCTTTGTATAAGCTTGAAGATCTGATTTCTTTAGATATGCAAGCAATTTCTTTCTATCACTTACAATTTGCAATAATCCAGTTCTGGAATGATTGTCCTTTTTATGTGTCTTAAAATGACCCTGCAGGTCTTCGATTCTTTTTGTTAGAAGTGCTATCTGCACAGCTGTAGAACCGGTATCTTTCTCATCTTTACCAAACTTCTTAACAACTTCTAATGTTTCATCTTTTGTTAAACTCATTTTTTCTTTTTCTCCTTTACGATAAAACTTTTACTGGCTGAACTTTCATATCTTCTTCAACCTTTCCAATACCTAAAAATTCCTCTTGGGCAAACACCATAAATTGGCCTGTTTTTGTATTATTTTCTGGTTCAACCTTTGAACCGTTTCGAAACTTATTTACCTCAGTAGAACTTATATTTATTCTTGGAATATTAATTAAAATTTCTTCAACCCGCTTAACATACTGCATTTTTGCTTGATTGTCCAAGTTTTTTAGGGCTTCAAAACTTATGGAATCATCTATTGATAAGTTGCCAAATCTAGTGCGTTTTAAATTAGATAAAACAGCTGTTGTACCAAGCATCTTCGCAATATCACAACCTAGTGTTCTTACATATGTTCCTTTGCTGCAATTAACTTGAATAGAAAAGTTAGGATAATCATATTCGATCAAATCTAAGCTAGTAATTTCTATTTCTTGCTCTCTTCGCTCAAACTTTTCTCCCTTTCTTGCCAACTTATACATTGGAACCCCTTTAATTTTTTTTGCTGAATATTCGGGTGCTAATTGTTTAATTTTTCCTATAAAACTCTGCAAAACCTCGTCAATATCATTCTTTGAAGGCTCTTTTGAGTTTGGGTGATATTCAAGCTGGCCAGTAATATCTTCAGTGTTTGAAGATAATCCAAGTACAAATTCAGCCACATATTCTTTTGAATCGTTTGCTATGTATTCAATAAAACGTGTTGAGCTGTTAAAAAAGATAGGCAGCACACCTGTAGCCAATGGATCTAATGTTCCACCATGTCCTGCTTTTTTAAATTTCATTTCTTTTTGCACATCTTTAATAGCTTTAAAAGATGTTACATTTTTTTCTTTATTGAGAATTATTACTGACATTAATCAATTTCATCGATTATTGAATCAATCTTCCTTACGTTGTCTAAATGATCATCGTAAAAGAATCTAAGCTCTGGAACTCTTTTTATTGGCAATGAATTTGATAAATCTTTTCGAATACGCCATGCATTATCATTTAAGAGAGCTTGAAGCTCTTTTTCACTAAGTTTGCTGTTTATGGTTGTAAAAAAAACTTTCGCTTTTGATAAATCACGGGACGTTTCAACGTGGTTAATACTCATAAAGCCACATTGATCTTTAAGGTCTGAATTGATTATTAAATTAGCTATTTCTTTTTTTAGGTTGTCGCTAACTCTTATTATTCTGTCTCTCTCCATTAAAGCGATCTTTTCTCTTCTTTTTGTTCAAAATTTTCAATCATATCTCCAGGCTTAATATCAAGATAATTTTTGATACCAATACCGCATTCAGTTCCATTTTGAACTTCCTTTACGTCATCTTTAAACCTTCTTAGAGAGTCAAGCTCGCCCTCATGAATCACAACACTATCTCTAAGCACTCTGACATGCTTCTCTCTTCTTACAAGGCCCTCAACAACCAGGCATCCAGCTACAAGACCAAACTCAGGTGATTTAAACACTTCTTTTACTTCAGCAGTTCCTAATATCTTTTCAGAATAAATTGGATTGAGCAGCCCTGACAGCAATCTCTTTATATCTTCAATCAGATCATAGATGACACTGTAATAACTAGCTTCAATTCCCTTCTCTTCAAGAATTTTTTTGGCTTTGTTATCTGAACGAACATTAAAACCTATGATTCTTGCGCCTGTTGTTATGGCTAAATTCACGTCAGATTCTGTGATTCCACCGACACCTGAACTCACTATATCTACATCAACTTCTTCGTTGCCAATTTTTAAAAGAGAGTTATTAATAGCTTCGCTGGTACCTGCGACATCTGATTTCACAATAATTCTTAATTTGTTGATCTTTTCTTGATCAAGTAAATCGAAGGCAGTTTGAGATGTCATGACATTCTTATCGTTTATGTCTTTGAGATACGACAGCCTTGCATCAATGATAGCTCTGGCATCTTTTTCATTGCTCATAATATTGAAGACTTCACCTGCAGAAACACAATCTTCAAGCCCTAAAACTTCAACAGGTGTTGATGGGCCAGCTTCTTTTACTTGTTCACCAAGACTATTTATAAGAGACTTGATTCGCCCTTTCTTTTCTCCTGCAACGACAGTATCACCAACCTTCAATATTCCTTTTTGAACTAAGAATGTGCCAAGAGGGCCTTTGAACCTATCTAATTGTGACTCAAGAACTACCCCAGTAGCATTGCCTTTTGTTGGAGCTTTTAATTCAAGCATTTCTGATTCAAGCTCAATAGCATCCAAAATATCATCTATACCTTTTTTGGTTAATGCCGATACTGGAATCATTTGTTGTTTACCGCCCCAATCCTCTGGAACAAGCTCATATTTGGCAAGATCACCTTTGACCTTATCTATGTCTGCAGCATCAAGATCAACTTTATTAATGGCAACAATTATTGGAACCTCAGCTGCCTTTGCATGTGTAATGGCCTCGATAGTCTGAGGTTTAACACTATCATTTGCTGCAACCACCAAAATTACAATATCTGTTGTGTTGGCACCTCGCGCACGCATAGCTGTGAAAGCTTCGTGTCCTGGTGTATCTATAAACGTAATTTTTCCG
>VMBT01001383.1_pt1 | contig 12952 bp, 15 predicted proteins | sample 4404301 | NCBI WGS metagenome assembly VMBT01 (sample SAMN12238535, study PRJNA552566) | marine metagenome | isolation source: Coastal seawater | place: USA: coastal Georgia, Sapelo Island | collected 2008-08/2009-08
TGAACAGGAATTCTGCAATTTGACTTGCATCACCCACACCAGGACGGTTGTCAATATAGTGAATACCAGGCATCAGCATGATGCTGAACTGGTCAAACCTGTCATTATCAAAGCCAGGTAAGTATGAATAACGAGCAATCTCTAGGAAAGCACGCTGGATACTCTTGAATGGTGTAACTGGTGAATTACCTCTGTTAGATAACGCATCGGTTGCGTTAAAATCATCAGGAGAAACATAAAGATACTTACCAGTTTTTGAGCTGATAAGATTATCCAGACGTGTTAATGGCATGATTAATCTGACCCTGCTTGTAATCTTTTATCCTAGGATTTATTTATACACGAGGTCTGTACCGATCCCTGAGAATAAGCATTCTTACTATTTCCCCAACACACAGGAAAATATAACTAAACTGTTCTCTATATGTTGTTCTATACATAACTCCTCCACCTGGGCTCGAACCAGGGACAAATTGATTAACAGTCAATCGCTCTACCTACTGAGCTATAGAGGAATGAAAATAACCGCTGCAGCGTCCCACAGCGGTAGCAGTCAAGAAGGATCCCACTTCTCTCTCACATGGGTTGGTTTTCCAGTTCTTTTTTCTCCTGGAGATGTGAGCACGGGTGTCGCCATCCCGTTTATGGAGAATAGGAGACTCGAACTCCTGACAGCCTGCTTGCAAAGCAGGTGCTCTACCAACTGAGCTAATTCCCCTGGAGCCATTCGACGGACTTGAACCGACGACCTGAGCTTTACAAAAGCCCTGCTCTACCAGCTGAGCTAGAATGGCATTGGAGAGGCATCACTGCCTCTTGAATTGAAAGGCACCCCATTCAGAACCCCAAACACGTTCGTTTGTCTTAGCGTCTAAACCGCGATCGACAACTTGGTATTCGGTTTTTGAAAGGTAGATTTCGTTGGCAACGTATGTTTTAACACCGCGCCACTCGACCCAACATTCACACGTATCAGCACTTCCTCGGAAGCCATCCCCGTCTGGTTTCATAATTATATCGCATGAAATACGATATGTCAAGTCATCTTCTGTAAGTTCTTCCAGATTAGTTCCACCAACAAATCTGTCTGGTCGATCAATCTGATAGTTCTTCAAACGAAACTGTCCATCTTCTTCAATCACCTTAATAACAAACTGTCGATATGGTCTATCACGTTTGTAGTTATAGGCTTGCTCACCGTAAAACAAATTGTCTCTAACATGACAATGTTTTACCCAGATATGTGCATAACGAGTAGGGTGACCTTGTGCTTGTCTTTTGTTAGAAAAGGTTCCCTCAAGGAGTTCAAGAAACGTGTTCATCGGGCAATACTTCAGGATTAACGAGATCTAATTCAAACAATACAGGGTGGCACTCTTCAGCAATCAAATAATCAGAGTATCTGAAGATATCTTCTAGTGTATACTCTGGATGAATTGCTGCTTCAGACAAGATCCACTTATCTTGTTTTTCGTGCCTTTCTAAGACATCAAAAGCAAATGGCATGTTCTCGACAAAATACATCAGAACGGGCTCGTTGTCTACAAATACGTGTTTCTTTGAGATTGTGTACTTAAACTCTGCCATTGCTTTGTCAAATTTTCCTGACAATACTATTTAACAGGAAAATGCGAGTGGCGGGACTTGAACCCGCAAGAACGTTACGTTCGACAGATTTTAAGTCTGGTGTGTTTACCAATTTCACCACACTCGCAAGTGTTGAGGGCATCTCAACACAGTTATTATAGCATATCAGGTAGGTCTTGTGGGAGGTGCAGACAATCTGGTGATTGACTGCTGCTTGATCCATGCTCGAAGCTCAGGGGTCTCATCCCATTCCCAAATAGTCTCTCTACCCTTACTATCGATCTGTTTATAAGTCTTTAAAGCCATAGTGTCCTCGGTTTCCCTTAACATAGTTGATTATACTGAGTTTCTGAGGTCTTGTCAAGCCTACAGAAACATTCCCTTGTCACTCATGTACTTCAGAGTTTCCTTCAATGTGCCACGATGATCTAAACCAATGGCAATCTGTGGATACTCTGCTTCGTCGCCAAATTCTGCTTTGAATTGTTTGTGGGTAAAATCAAGACCAAGTTTGAACTCTCTTACATCTTGATCACATGCTTCAAGAACCATGACTGCTCGTTCTGTTTCTTGACCGCCGTTACCATACACTAATGCTTGGATCATTTGTTTGTGTGGTTATACTCGATTACAATTTTGTTATGATATGTAGTACGGTCAGAGCACTCGACATAGTGTGCTTTGCCATCTAAAAGTTCTTCAATTTTTTCTACCAAATTTTTAGCAATAATTAATTTGGTTGGTTTTTCCCAATTAGCACCTTCCACTAGTTTAGAGATACCTTCTAGTTGAGTGTCCACAGCAAATTTTCTAAAGTCGTCGTCAATCACGTTGTCTCCAATCATCAGGTTTGTCTTGTTTGAACCAGTCAACGATCTCATCCGCACCATCGAACCCTGTACGGTAGTTAGAGGGGTCTGGATCTCCCAGACCCATCTTATTCATGAAATCGTCCATCGTGCCTTCCTGGATGTCCTGTGCTGCCTGACGGCGTGCTTTGTTCAACCAGTCCCTAGCGGTTGTATGAGCCTTGGCAAGTTTTTCTGCCCAGATCATGTCCTCTAGTTTTACATCCTCCTTATTTGCGATCTTCTTACAGATGAATTCTAAGCGTAGTCTGTATTGAGTAGATAGCATGTCAGTCCCGCAATTTTAGTTCTAGATCTTCAAGGCGATGATACTCGGCATGTGCTCGCTCTTGGCGATCACACACAATATCGAGAATATCTCTCATGATTATATCGTTATCAACGTAGTCGTCAAGGTACTTATCTACTGCCTCTTTGAGGTATCTGTACCTATGCCATTCCTGTGAATAGGGTTTGTAGTTCATGATAAAAGATCATTCAATGTATTTAGAGTACGAAAAAAGGGGCACCCTGAAACAGGGCACCCCAATTTGGTGTTCCGACTTTTGAAGCGACCGCACGAAAGATCGCATCATTATTTATCAGAAGGAATACTTCAGACCGACCTTAGCACCATAGCCACGGTCGATGTCGCTGTCGCCAGATCCGACGAAGGAGACCTCACCATATGCTCCGAGAGCCTCGGTAACAGCAACGCCAAGACCTGCCTTACCAGAAGGAACGGTGTCGCTGTCGCCACCGTCAGGGGAGACCAGGGTAGCACCTGCTTGAACGTAGTAAGAAGCAGATTCGCCCAGGGGACCCTCGTAGCCTACGTGGAAATCTGTAGCGGCACCAGTGTAGTCCGCGCCCGTCCAGCCTGCATTGGTTTCCACGTTAACGTAGGGACCAGCAAATGCAGCGGGAGCAGCAAAAGCAGTAGCAGCTGCAGCAGCAGCAAAAGCAGTTTTGATCATTTGTTTAATACCTTTGTGTGTTTACTTGCGGAATGGTTACCCGCAGATGGTGGATGAGGTTAGACCCCCATCGCATGAATACAATTTATCAGGGTTAGGTCGAAAAAGCAACCCCCCTTGTGCCAGTTTGCTATACGGATTTCCGATCGGTCAGATAATGCTGACTTATCAGTTGAGCAGGATGAGCGTACCTTTGATGTTCATGGTTCCACCAGCAGTCAGGTTCATGCCAAGCCCAGCAGTTGCATTGAAGATACCACCAGCATTGAGGTTTGTCATCAATGTCGATGAGATGTCCACGTTACCTGTGGTCTTCGCACTGAACGATGCATCCCTTGCTTTGATCAGTGGGGGTGTACCAGGACCACCAGCAACAATGTGGCTCTCAATGCCTCCTACCCACGTCTGAAGGTCTCCTAAGACCTTGTGGTTGATGTGACCTGTAGATACAACGTTCTTTGATCCACGGGGGTCAAAGGTCACTGTAGTGTCTTCTGAAACACCAAAGTTCATCTTCTGACCTAAGATGACTTCTTTATCGTTACTGGTTGTTTTCTCGATACTACCTGCGTTCATGATGATAGCACCGCCACCATCTGACCCAGACTGAATGTTGACCTGTGTCTTACCAATTAGAAGAAGTTCTTCTGATGCCTCAATGACGATCTTCTGTGCTCTGATGTATCTTGTTCCACCAATAGTCTGCTCGACATAATCACCAAAGCAAACTAAGTTTAATGCTTGGTTTTCGTCAGTATCATCACCAGAATTAAATTCTAAATCTGCTCTATTATGGTGCTTTGCTTGATATCCCCATGTTTTAATACAGAGTTTACCACTACCGACGCCACTCTCTTGAGTTTTTTCACCAGTCAAAAGCTTTACACAACCTTTGCTGTCTAGTACAATAGCAGCATTATCTGCATTAGGACCATCAATCCTCAATGCACCAGATGCATCGTCTGGCAATAGTCTTTCGTATATTTCAGACCCAGTAAGATTTCCTTTATACCAAGTTTGAAACCTAGGTTGATCAGATAATGATTGTGTTTCGTCAGGAGTAGTAGGTTTAGCTATCCCAGTTGGATAACTAGAGGCAGGTTTTGCGGTCGTCATGGGCAATCAACGTAACGTCCAGTTCCAATCTTGGTGGAACCAATTGTAGTAAGTGCTTCTGTATCTAGACATGCTAGAGAAGGAATTAATTTCGCACCGAAACCATTACCACCAACGATAAGAACTTCTGGCATTTTCTCGTAGGTAGTAACACGATCAAGAACTCTTGCTCCAATGACAAAACCTTGATCATCGATTAAAGCTTCTGCTACATCAGTTCTACCGTCAACATAGATTGTAGGTGGTTCTGTGTAGTCAATTCCTGGTCTGATAAGAGTGAAACTATCAATGATACATCTCTTATTCTGGGTTGCTGGGAGATTTAACTTGTAACCATAACCAGGCGTCTTAACTCTGATTTCAGTTAGAAAACCTTTTTCATCCAACAATGCTGTTGCAGTTGCACTAATTCCTGCACCACCAATTGTGACATATGGAGGTTCTGCCCAAGGATCGCCTGGATTTGTAATAGGAATATCGATGATACCACCATTAGGATCTGTAATTACATTGATAGGATCTACGGTTGGTGGTTCAAAGTCTCTAACTGGTTTGTTGGGATCATCACCCTCACCAAGATCATCGTCACCATCAACAGCTGTTGTTGTAATCAGAACATCAGCAAATGCACCAGTTCCGTTTACAGTAAATCTTAGAATTTCTTCGTCTTCAACAACATCGTCATCTTCTATACCAACAGTTACTTTACCAATACCATTGTTGATAGTAAAATCACCTGTCAAGTTATTACCAATGATGTCTTCGCGAGTAATATTTGTTCCTGATAGGGTGTAATAGAAAATGCTTCCATTGTCAATATTAGCAGTCTCAATTGTATAGACAATGAACTCTCCCTCTGGACAAGTTGATCTATCAGGACTTACAGAAATTCTTGGTGTTAGATCATCAACTGGTTCTCCAGTGTTATCATTAAATCCATCACCATCTGTGTCTGGATCTTGATCTCCTGCAGGAATTGGATCTGGAGTTTCACCACTAAAACGTTCTGGAATTTCGTAGAATGGGTTTTGTGGTCTAATTCTATATGGATTATATGGTTCGTTTACCTTATATTCTGTAATAGTTCCAACGCCAATATTCTTGATAAAGCTTGTTTTAATATTGCTGTCTGAATTTGGTGTATTTGGTCTTAGAACAACATAGAAGTCTTCATCTTGCTCTCTTTCTTCCGAGAACAAGGTGGTAACCTGAATTCTCTTTTCAGTTTCACCAGGAGCGAAACCTAGAATGTCATTTACTCCAAGGTAATCTTCTTCTGGAGTAGCAGTGCCAGAATACTTTTTGGTTCTGTATCTAACAGAAGATGATCCCTCTGTGTATCCACTTCTTGTAACCAAGAAAGTAGCTCGATCTCCTTCTCGTACAGTTACATCATTAATGTGATACTTAATTCTCTTGACCTTGGGAACTGGATCACCATTGAATTGGTCATCTCCATCTCCACCACCATCATCGTCACCACCAAGACCATCATCTTCAGTGCCACTGCTTGGAGGAATGTTACCTGTTGTGCCACCACCCTGTGGAACACCACCCTTAAATCCAATCTTAGTTACAGCAATTGAATTACCTGTGTATGCATCATCACAAACATATTGTGTATAGTCAGCACCAGTAGCAGGGAAGAGATTATCAATGCCAGCGAGAAGATCATCTAGGAAATCAGGGTTCTCTCCCTCTTCATCTTCTCCACCATCTGTACATGCTTTCTTGTACTTACTACAAGATCTATCAGGACCAGAACAAGAAATACCCAATAGGTTTAGAACAAAGTTGATTGCACCACCAAGAATGTTTAGTGGACTTGCAATTGCTCCAAGAATACTTTGAAGTGGTCCTAGGACAGATCCAAGAATACTCTCCATCAATGAGTTGATCTTGGACATGATACCATTTACCAGTGCATCAATCTGACATGCTGCAGCCTGATAAATCTGATCAACATAACTCATCAAAACATCAGTCAAGAACCCAGCGAGGCGATCTCCAAGGTCTGCCATCTGACAACCTAGGTTCTTGAGAAGTTCGTTGAAAAACTCAGTTACTGGCGTTAGCGCATTTCCTTCTTCTGACGGGTAAAGGAGTGCTTGAATTAGATCATTAACTGCTGCTTTGAGTTTTTCAATAATAAAACCTTTTACTTTTGCAACGAACTCAGTCACTACGCTCATTGCTTTGTTTACGTAGTTTCTAGCAATACCAACTACGTTATTGATTTGACCAGAAGCTTCGTTGACAAGATATGTTCCAATGTCACCACCGTTATTCTGCACCGCTTCCATGAACTCTGACATAATAGTGGACATTTTGCCCATCATGTCATCGTCATCGCATTTCTCTGCTTTTGACTGACACCAGTCTTCTGCTTGTGCTGTTCCTTTCTTTAGTGGTGCAACTTTTCTAGCAGGAGGGGCAACTCTATCGTTACCCTCTCCGTCTTTTGTTCCGTCATATAGACCGCCAGTAGCGGTGTTTTTCTCAGTTCCTTTTTGTTTTGGCGATCCATCTGCTTGTGCATTTAGTTGCCTAATAGCAGTAACAAATGGTTTTGTATCGGGTGTTCTTTCTACAAATGTTTTGGTTGCTCCTGGAACTTGTCCAATAGAACCCATAATAATTGGTTTCTGTCTATCAAGATCAAGATAGAAACCTACAACCCAACATCCAACTTCTAATTGTGGATGTGCTCCGCCAGTGTTACCTGGCATGAATGGAACAGTTACTGGCATCACAACAGTTGCCCATGGCAAGTCCTCAACCGCAAGAACTTCAGCATCACCAGGGTGTTCCCCGACAATCCTTACTTTAAAACGATAACCACCTTTGTTGTTGGCTTCGTCTCTTGCGGTTCCTTCGACTTGACCTACCCACCAATTGAAACCATCGGCACCAATACGTTGGGAAGGTAGCAATTGTGATACTAACTGATCCATATTCTAGTCAATTGTCATGAATTTTACACTCGGGTGCGCCAGGTTCTTGATCACAATAAAGTTCCAATGGCGTGGGATCGTGATGATCTCCTGCCTCAATCTCCTCTTTATGATGTTCAACCCACTCTTCAAGGTCATGTAGTTCGCCCTCAATATGACGACGTGCCTGTGGAGATGTATTTGGATTGTCCAAAATCTCCTTGTCCTTTGCGATGTGCGCTTCGATGTTTTCCATGTGTAGTACCTCCTTTAATTATTTAGTGCCATGATTGGACTCTATGTCACCATAGGAATCTCTCATCAAGCGTAGTGTAGTGACAAATCTACCATTTGTCGATTGTGTGCTGTCATATGTGTGGGTTACTTCACTTACTAAGTATACACCACTGCTTTCTGGATCCCATGGTTCTTCATTAATTCTTTCGTCTGTGCCTTTGTTTACTAACTTAATTTGAATTGCATCACCTGCACAGATTTCAGGGTTACCTGGGATGACAACAGTAGCTTGCTGATGCTTAAGTAACTCATATCTCATTAGAGACTGTGCTGCAAAATGCTTATGAAAATCACAATAAGGACTTGGGTTTTCTGAACCATCGTTCTCTTCGTAAGATCCGATGTCTGGTTTATTATACCAACTTTCGTGATCAAGTAAAGAGGTCACAATTCTAGTTGGATAATCAGATACTTTCTTATCTTCTCCAGCAGGTAGAATAGATGGTTTATTCTGAGCACCTAGGTGCTTCATGTTTTCATATGCATCTTCTAAACTATAGTGATATTCATCATACTGCCCAGTTGCATGATTGAAGAATACCAACAATGTAGAGTATTTACCTGTTCTCAATGAGGTCATAATGTCTACCTCTGACCTGAACACTGCTTGTGAGATAGTCATTCTCTCATCGGCACCATCACTCATATTTGAAATCTTTTCAATATATGGTCCCCATGCATCGTCTGCTTGATCCATGAGATAATCAACAGAGTAGTAGTTATATCCTCTCTTTGTTTCCCAGAAGAAAAATCCAGCACTTCCGTTAACTTTATTCTTCTCACTCTTAGACTTCTTATCTGATGATGATCCTACAGCACCTTTTGGAACACTCTTTACAGAGATAGTAGAAATTAGATCAAATGGTCTCCTGTTGGCAGGGATCATTTTCATTTCAAATTCTGTTGATTCAGAGAAAAATTCTTTTTCTGTTCCTAGAGTGTCTAAAACATCTTTGACAATTTTATCACCTGTACCAGAGACAGGTTTAAATAATCTAGTTACCTCATTGTTCAAAGCTTCAGCAGAAACAAGACCTAAAGTATATGATTGTGTCTTATTCTTTGTGTTTCTGTTTCCTATTTTCCACACAGTAAGATTATACTGAACTGGTTCTTCAGTAATACTGGATTGTATGACTACCTGAACAGTTTCTCCTCCCTGAATAGGAAGATCATTGAGTAATCCAGCACTATCAGCAACTGTCATAGTTGCTGCAACAAATGGACTGGTGACACTTTCAACATAACTGAAAGTTCCGATCATTTGCTTGATCTCATATGCATCATCTGATCCAAGTGCCGAAATAGCGACACTCTTCAATTCAAAGTCAGTAGCATTCTGGAATTGTTGTGATTCTGCCATTATGAGATAGTCCTAATTCTTAGATCCTGGAAAGCAGATAGACCTGCTGCGTTCATATCAATTCCAGCACTGACGCCATTTGGATTGACACCAGTTTGCTGTTGTCCACCACCATAGTAGTTATTGATGACAGTGGGTGCTCCCGCAGGAGCAGCAGAAGAAGATGCTACCTGTGCTGATGTAGCCATAATTGGTGTACCTGTATTTGGCGATGCAGGAGATGCAGGAACAGGACCAGGGCTAGGTGGTTGTGTTACACCCGCTGCTAATGCAGGCATACCAGCTGCTGTAAGCATTTGTGCTGCTGATGGTGGAGCAGCACCAGGAGTTGCATTTGCTGTAGCAGGTGCTTGTCCACCAGGCATTCTATATAGAGTTCCTGTACCACCATAATACGCATTATATCCTTGTGCTGTAGAAGACCAACTCATCGATGCTTTACCCGATGAATTAGACAGGATCATTTTATTATCAGTTGCAACACCAATATGTGCTTGTGGTGGAGACTTTTGATCCTTCATCACAAATACATCGCCAGGTTGCATTTGGTTATATGGAACTTGCTGCCATCCTGCTGAAATCATTTTTTCCTCAGCAGTAGGAACGTAAAGTGATTGTCCCCAAGGGGGTGTGATGCCTGCTTGATTGAATACCTTGTTTACGGCATAAACACAACCATTTGCGCCACCATCAGGACCACTAGCGGTGCTCATTCCTTTCAAGCTATTTGCTGCAGCTGCAAGTGCAGCACCACCACCTGTTCCTTGTGGTGTTGATGGAGCAAACTGGGCATCAGCAGTCAACATACCAGTATTGCCTGCAGTATTGAAGATATGATTGCCTAACTTAGTTCTATTGACATTCTGTGAACTGTCATTGAATGCAGCACCAGTTCTAAAACCAGTTGATGCCATAATATTATTGATTTGATCAGCAGACATTCCCTCTGCTTCAAGATTACCACGCAGAGATGCACTATTGCGTGCCATCTCCAAAGCTTTCATTGCTCTTGCTTTTTCTTCAGGAGTTAGTGCTCTCTTCAGTTTACCTTCAGATACTGGTTGATATTGACCCTTAGCATTGATAACATCCATGATGCTACCACTATCTGCCATGAATGTACCAGCACCTACTTTACCGCTCTGGATAAGACCTGCTCTATTCATGACAGATCTTGCAACTGCTGCCATTCCAAGTTCACCCTCACCGCCTGCTTCAGCGATCATTAGACGCATTAAGTAATCTTCTTCATCACTACCCATGTTGGCATTTTGTAATCCACCACCTTGTGGATTTCCACCACCAATACCAAATAGACCATTAGCAAAATTGCCTACCTTATCAATAATACCACCTGCTAGGTTTCCAAGGATTGGTCCTAATACTAATTTGAATGCTTCACCAAAAATCTTAAATCCGCCTTTGGTTTCAAAATACTGTTTGAGACCTAAAGCTTGAAGATCAGCAAATTCCATCTTTGCTTTCTTCTGTGCTTCTAGAATACCTTCACCCATTGCTAAGAAGGTGTCTCTACCACGTTTTCCTTCTAGTGGGAAAACACCTTCTTTACCAGCTTCACCCATTAGAGCGTTGGTAGGTTGTGTAATGATACCACCCTTAGCGAATGGCGTCATTCCCATATCTCTTGCTGCGAGAGCAGCGTCAATACCAATAGAACCTGCTGTGCCAATACCTGGGACTGTTGATGCAGCACCAGATGCTAACTCAAGACCAGCACCTACAAAGTCTCCTTCTAATGCTCTCTGTGCTGCGAAGATAGCACCTAAACCTAGACCGACAAGAGGAATTTTCTTACCAGCAGATTTAGCAATAGCACCTGCACCAATCTTAGCAGCACCACCTAGACCTAACTTAGCAGCTGCTTTACCGCCATACTTACCCGCTGCTTTTGCTGCTGCTTTGCCACCATACTTCGCTGCAAGACGTGTTCCTACGCGCTGTGCTCCACGCTTACCAACTGCTTGTACTACCTTTTTAGCACCAATTTTGCCACCAATACCAAGTCCAGGACCACCGCCACTACCGCCTCCTGTTCTACCAGCACCAGGAAGTAATTTTTGAAATGTTTCTGGTTTTGTAAATCCCGAAAGATCAGAACCTTTTTCTAATTGCTTTTCTTCTGCTCTAGCGAGTGCTCTATTTGCTAATTTATCAGATTGAGCTTGTTGCTCGTTATGCATCGAGCGTTGCTCTTTTGTTTGCTCTTTTGTTAGATTGGATAGAGCAACAATTGCTTCTGTATTTTTATTGACAGCAGCAACAATATCAGAACCGCTATCTGGTGAAATAGGTGGAGCACCTTGATCTGGGTTTCTTGCTACTTTTCCTTTTTGGAACGCAGCAATTCTTGCTTCTCTACTTAAATATTCTCCAGTATTTGCGTCAACACCTTCATTTACTGCTTTACTGAAGAAATTTGTGTCATTCAGTGGTTTTGCTTGAGCAGTAGAACCAAAATCTGTAAAAGTTCCACCTTTTCTAGTTCTTGGACCTCCTGCTACATCAGGATCTGTGGTTCCTAAATATTTTCCTTCTTTTTTATCAATATTGGTAGCATTTCTACCAACAATATCAGTTTTTGCCTGAGTATTGACAATACCTGCTTTTCTAGCAACAATTGCACTAGTGCCAGGGAGAAGTCCTTTCGGTTGGTTCCCCTTCAGCATCTTACTTGCTGCTGGAGGAAGTGCTTTTTGATCTTTTCCCTCTAATAGGTCACGGACTTCTTTTATGTTGGCATTTACTACTCTTAAGTCTTTTTTAAAAAGCTTACCAAGACCTTTTGCAAAATCCGCTAAGGATTTCGCATTTTTCCAGAAATTATCTCCTGAAACTGGTTGTGGTGTAAGAAAACCGTGTGCCATTATCGCTTAGCTGCTGCTTCTTGTTCTTGTTTAACTTGTTCCAGATATTGCATCAACAAACTAGTATAGACTTGCCTTTCCCAAGGCATCATGTTTTCAATTTCACTCAAGTTATATTTATGATGCTGCATCAAAGCGAAGTTAGTTTTATAGTACCCTTCCATAGTCATATGGAAGAGTGCTATCCGAAAAAATTGGCTAGACCAGCAATAGTGAACTCATTCTCAACACCAGTGTTTGGATTTCTCACTTTAATCTCATGTTTTAGGACTGGCATCTCTTCAAAGAATTTTTGAATTTTTTCAAACTGACCATTTGTCAATCCTTCCAAAAATTCCTGAAATTCCTTTTTCGTCGTAGTAGAACTGTCATATACGTCTTCTGCATCAAAAATTTGATCGATGCATCTCGACATAATTTCTACAACCTCATCACTAGTGTCTTTTCCAATAATTGACACTTTTACGAATTCTGCAAAAGACGGATATTTCATAATTACGCCAAGTTCGTCATTTAGCATAATTTTGCTAGAATGACCTTCTGGCTTAGAAACTTGAACTTCTGTCAAATTCAAATTATAGCGAACTTGCGTTTCACCGTCATCTTCGCATGTTAGCAGCATTTCGACAACTTCGCCAACTGACACAGCGCGAATATTGAGGAAAATATACTCTAAGTCGAAAATTGCCAAATCTTCGAGTTTTACACGAGATTGGATGCAGTTTTTCAACAAAGTTTTCGTAGCATCCTCAATCTGCTTCTCATCTCCAGATTCGAGTGCTAACAGAAGAACTTTTTCTTCTTTTACAACAAATGGGCGATATTTAAGAGTTTTGCCCGTTGAAGGAACTTCCAACTCGTAAGTTGGTAGTGCAACTTGTGGTAATGCCATTATACGTAGATCAGATCATATGTATATTTAGCGCGACTTTTAGACCCAAAAATT
>VMBT01001384.1_pt1 | contig 12944 bp, 11 predicted proteins | sample 4404301 | NCBI WGS metagenome assembly VMBT01 (sample SAMN12238535, study PRJNA552566) | marine metagenome | isolation source: Coastal seawater | place: USA: coastal Georgia, Sapelo Island | collected 2008-08/2009-08
CCGTCCACACTTCTCTTCTTAAAAATTTACAATTTAAAAAAGCTAAGATTTTTAATGAAAAAAATCTAAAACACACCCATACCAGCACTTAATTAACATTAATTGCCAACATTAAATGTGAAACGCGGTTATAGTACAAAATTTAAAGAAATCAAGGCGTATATTATAAGAAAAACCAAGCAAAATATGGGTTTTTTGCACTACTACGCGTTGAAATCGTTCAATTATTTTTATATATCAAAAGCTTAAATGTTTAGATCAAAATTAAGTAATTTAATGAGTCTTCCAAAAAATTTTGATTTTGGTTTTGAATATACAATTAAATTTTTAAATAAAAAAAAATACCTAATTTACATTAGTTTATTAATAATTTTTTTTGGTATTTATTCTTTTGTTCTCAATCAAATTAAATCTCAAGCTGAATTAAAACAAAATAATTTTAATACTTTTTTAAAATCAGAAGAATTTAAGAATATTAAAAACTATGTTTTAAAAAATTTAAACTCTCCGTACAAAGAATATACTTATCTCGTTCAAAACAATGACACTATAGAAAGAGTACTTAAAAATTACAAAATAAAAAATGAAGATGTTAAAGATATCATAACAGAAATAGCTAAACAAAAATTATCTAATATTTATGCCAAAACAGAAATTAAGATTATCACCAAAGAAGAAAAAGAAGATGTAAGCATAGTAAGTTTTACTTATCCTATCGATGAAATAACAACCGTAGAAGTAAAAAAAATAAATGATACTATAAACGTCACTAAAAATGTTTTAGTTCTAGAAAAAAAAGAAGTTGTTTTATCAAATACAATTGAAAATAATTTATATAGTTCTGCTGTAGAAGCGGGTATTGAGCCAAATGTTATTGTAGAATTTGCAAATATATTTGGATTTGAAATAGATTTTCAAAGAGATATTAGAAAAGGAGATAAATTTGAGATTTTATATGAAAGATTTTTTGATGAAGACAATGTGATTAGAAATACTGGAAAAATAATTTTTGCATCAATGAGCGTTAATAATAAAGAATATTCTCTATATAATTTTAAATACAAAAATGAAGTTGGCTATTACGATGTTGATGGTAAAAGTGCTATTAAAACTTTAATGAAAACTCCAATCAATGGAGCACGATTGTCATCTTCATTTGGTTTTAGAAGGCATCCTATTTTAGGGTTTAATAAACTTCACCAAGGTACAGACTTTGCTGCCGCAACAGGAACTCCAATTATGGCATCAGGATCTGGTACAGTTGTAATGGCACAAAAATATAAAGGTTATGGAAATTATGTTAAGATCAGACACAACTCTACTTTTGAAACAGCTTACGCGCATATGTCAAAATATGGAAGAGGAATTAGAAAAGGAGTTAGAGTTAATCAAGGACAGATTATTGGTTATGTTGGATCAACAGGCTTATCTACGGGACCTCACTTACATTATGAAGTTTTACAAAATGGTAAAAGAGTAAATTCTCAAAGATTAAAACTTCCAACAGGAAAAACTTTAACTAATGAGGCAAGAAATTTATTTGAAATTGAGAGAATAAAAATTGATGTAAGGGTTTCTGCTTTAAGAAACTAATTAATTAGCAGTTGAAGCTTTTTCTTCTGTATCAGTTGAAGTTTTGACCTTTTCTGTACTTCCAGAATTATTTTCTACTAGATTATTGTTGCTATTTTCGTTTTGAGTTTTTGGTCTAAAATTTAATTCAGATAATCTTCTATTGTAATGTTCTGCATGCTGAAGATAATTTTCATATAAAATTAAATCTCCAGATGCTAGGGCGTCTTTTGATAATTGTAGATACTTCTGTGCAGTTTTTTCTAAATTGTGTGGATTAGAGGAAGATCCATTGTGTCTACCGATGTTACCATTTCCATTGGCTTGGAAATGTCCGTTAGCTCCTTGATTATTGTTTCTGTTTCTAAAACCTGATCTATGTGATCTTGGTCTAAATCTTCTTCTATTTTGGTCGTTCATATATTTAATTTTAAAAACTAGTTAATAAACTCAGCAAATACGCATCTAATATTATTAAGATAATCTTTAACTAATAACTTTTCTCTAAAACCTTGTTCTTTTAATATCTGAGAAACTTTATAATGCTGCTTAAATCCAATTTCTAAAGCTAGCAGACCATCTTTTTTTAAAATTGTTTTAGATTTGTAAATAACTTTTTTAATTACGTCAAGCCCTTCCTTGCCACCATCTAAAGCTAATTTTGGTTCAAATTTTCTTACATCTTCTTTTAAATTTTTTATATCTATAGATTTAATATAGGGAGGATTAGAGACTATTAAATCAAATTTATATCCATAAATTTTATTAAATGGCTTAACTATAAATTTTGCTCTATCTTCTAAATTAAAATTAATAGAATTTTTTTTTGCTACATCAATAGCTTTTTTAGATACATCAATACCTATTCCTTTTGCCTTTTTTAATTCGCTCAATATACTTAATAAGATACATCCTGTTCCTGTGCCTATATCCAAAAAATTAAATTCTTTATCTTTGAATAGTTTTACAACATTTTCACACAGTAACTCTGTTTCGGGCCTTGGTATTAATGTGTGCTTATTTACATAAAAATCTTTACTCCAAAATTCTCTTTGATTAACAATATAAGCAATTGGTTCTTTCTTAGATCGTCTTTCTAGTAAAGTGTTATAATTATTTATAATTTCATTTGAAACATTTTCATCTGAATTAATAATTAATCTCTCTCTTTTTTTATTCATTAATTTAGATAATAAAATCTCAGCATCTAATTGATTTGTTTGGATATTATTTTTTTTTAAAATGTCTGAACCTTCTTTGAGCAAATTTGATATGTTCATGATATTTATTGTAAATTTTTTAATTTTAAATCTTGTTCTTTTAATCTTAAGCTTTCATTCATTTCTTCATGTATTTCACCGCTTAAAAATTCATCTAATTTATGTAGTGTTAAATTTATTCTGTGATCGGTTACTCTACCTTGAGGAAAGTTATAGGTTCTAATTCTTTCGGATCTATCACCCGTACCTATTTGACTTTTACGATTATCTGCTCGTTCTTGATCTTTTTTTCTTTTTTCAGCTTCATAAACTCTAGATCGTAAAATTTTTAATGCTTTTGCTTTATTTTTATGTTGAGATTTTTCATCTTGCTGACTAACTACAACACCGGTTGGTATATGTGTTATCCTTACTGCGCTGTCCGTTGTGTTGACAGATTGCCCGCCAGGACCACCAGACCTAAACACATCTATTCGTAAATCAGAGTCTTTAATTTGAATATCTACTTCTTCTGCCTCTGGCAAAACTGCAACTGTTGCGGCTGAAGTATGAACCCTGCCTTGAGTTTCTGTTGTTGGCACTCTTTGGACTCTATGAACGCCTGACTCATATTTTAAATAAGAATAAATATCGCTTCCACTAACTGAAAAAATTACTTCTTTAAACCCACCTGCCTCACTTTTTGAAATACTTATAATATCAAGCTTCCATTTTTTTTTTGAACATACTTTTTCATACATTCTGAATAAATCTGCGCAAAACAAAGAGGCTTCCAAACCGCCAGTACCAGCCCTAATTTCTACGATAGCATTTTTGTTATCATCCTTATCTTTAGGTAATAAAAAGATTTTCAATCTCGTTGTATAGTCATCTCTATTTTCTTTTAAAACTTCAAGTTCTTTTTCAGCTAATGCTTTCATTTCATTGTCGCTTCCCTTGTCGGCTAATATTTGCTCTAAATCTTTTTGTTCTTTGTCAAAATTTAAATAGGCTCTGGCGTATTTAATAATGCCTCCTAAATCAGAGTATTCTTTTGATTTTTGAGCATATGTCTTAGGGTCAACAGTTCCAGTTGATAATTCTTTCTCTAAAGAATCATGTTTTTCAACTAAACCTTGAACTTTTTCTAGGGGGATCATTGGTTAATTTACTTTTTCTTTAACTTTATTTTCAACTAATTCGACGACTTTGTCTATGATTGAACCGCTCGCTACTTTTTCATGTGGGATACCTGACAAATAAAGCAAATTATTATCTTGTCCTCCACCAGTTAAACCTATTTCTGTTTGAGCTGCTTCACCTGGTCCATTAACAACACACCCAATTATAGAGAGGGTTATTGGAGTCTTAATGTGAGATAATTTTTTTTCTAATATTTTAACAGTTTCAATAACTGGAAAAGCTTGTCTCGCACAAGAAGGGCATGAAATAATTTGTACACCTCTTGATCTTAAATTTAATGATTTTAAAATTTCATAACCTGCTTTTACTTCTTCTACAGGATCAGCTGATAATGAAACTCTGATAGTATCACCAATCCCCTTCATTAATAATCTTCCGATGCCAATAGAAGATTTTATACTACCGGTTAACAAACCACCTGCTTCTGTAATACCTAAGTGTAAAGGGTAATCGCATACTTCTGATAGTTTCTCATAAGATTTAACTGCCAATAAAACATCTGAAGATTTAACACTTATTTTAAAATTAAAAAAATTATTATCCTCTAACAATTTTACATTATACATTGCACTTTCTACAAGTGCTTCAGGGCAAGGCTCTTTGTATTTTTCTAATAAAGTTTTATCTAATGAACCAGCATTCACTCCTACTCTAATTGAACAATTATAATCTTTAGCAGCTTTAATTACTTCGATTATTTTTTCATTTGAACCAATATTACCTGGATTAATTCTTAAGCAACTTGCACCCATCTTTGCAGCCTCGATTGCTCTTTTGTAATGAAAATGAATATCAGCAACGATTGGAACATTTACTTCTTTAACTATCTCTTTTAATGCATGAGTAGACTCTTCATCTGGACAAGACACTCTTACGATATCTGCGCCTGCATTCTCTAATTCTAAAATTTGTTTTATAGTTGAAGAACTATCCGATGTTAAAGTGTTAGTCATTGATTGAACTGAAATCAATGAATCGCCTCCTACAGCTACACTACCAACCATTATTTTTTTAGTTTTTTTTCTTTTAATAATTCTATGAGGTCTTAGTTCCATAAAATTAATCTAAATTAAATACTGTATGGAGTTTTTTAACTGCTTTATTAGTGTGTTTCTCATTAATAATAACAGAAATTTTAATTTCTGATGTAGAGATAGCCAAAATATTTATTTTTTCTTTTGCTAAAGATCTAAACATTTTATGAGTAACCCCTGGTGTGGTTATCATGCCAGCTCCAACTATTGAAACTTTTGCAACCTTATTATCACTTGTCAAGGATTTATATTTTAAAAATTTTTTTTTAGTTTTTATTAACTTTACAGCTTTATTAAGATCGCTTCTTTTTAAAGTAAATGTAAAATCAGTTTTTTTTCCATCGGGCGCAATATTTTGAATTACCATGTCTATATTGATAGAGCTTTTTGCTAATGGTTCTAAAATTTCTGCGGCTACGCCGGGTTTGTCTTCTACGTCTAATAAAGTTACTTTTGCATCATCTTTTGAATAAGTAACCCCAGTAATTACTTTATTATAATCTATACTTTCCGAGCCAAAGATCTTTGTGCCTTCTTTATCTGAAAATGTAGAACGCACATGTAATGGCAAATCATATAACATAGCAGTTTGTACAGCAGAGGATTGCATTACTTTTGCGCCTAAAGATGACATCTCGAGCATTTCTTCATAAGAAATTTTTTCAATTTTTTTTGCTTTTGGAAAATGTCTGGGGTCAGTAGAATAAACTCCTTCTACATCAGTATATATTTCGCATACGTCTGTATCAAAAATTTTAGCAATAGCCACTGCGGTTGCATCAGAACCTCCTCGACCTATTGTTGTTAGATCGCCTGTTTCAGAAATACCTTGAAAGCCAGGTATAATCGCAATTCCTTTGTTAGAAATATATTTATTAACTTTATCTATATTCATATTGATTATTCTAGAATTGGAATGTTCACCGCTTGTAAGTATTGGTAATTGCCAACTCATAAAACTTTTAGAATTAATGCCCAGCTCATTCAAGGCACCTGCTAAAAGTGCTACTGTTACTTGCTCGCCAGAAGAAAGTAAAACATCAAGCTCTCTCTTGCTAAAATTTTTACTTATTTGTTCTGAATATTTGATCAGCTCATTTGTCTTACCTGCCATAGCAGATACTACGGCAATAACTTTATCGCCTTTAACAAATTTTTTTTTTAAAATTTTAGCTACTGATTTAATTCGTTCAACACTTCCAACAGAAGTTCCACCAAATTTAACAACTATTTTTGCCATACATTAATAATATTTTTTCGATATAAATATCTTAATTTTATAATTAAACAAGAAGATGTAAGATAAAGTAATGAGCACAATAAATAAAGATGAAATCAATAAATTCACTAAGATGGCAGATGAGTGGTGGGATATTAATGGAAAATTTAAACCTTTACATATGTTTAATCCTATTAGGATTGAATATATTTTAGATATTGCCTCTAAACATTTTAATTTTAAAATAAATAACCAAAAATCATTAAATGGATTAAAAATCTTGGATATTGGTTGTGGTGGTGGCTTAATTAGTGAACCAATGACACGACTAGGTGCAGAAGTTACAGGTATTGATGCATCGGCAAAAAATATTGAAATTGCTAAACTACATGCAAAAAAAAATAACTTAAAAATTAACTATTTAAATACAGAACCTGAAAAATTAAATTTAAAAAATGAATTTGATATTATTTTAAATTTAGAAGTAGTAGAGCATGTTGAGAATTTAAATCTTTATCTTGAGTCATGTCAAAAATTATTAAAACCTAAAGGTTTAATGTTTACAGCCACTCTTAATAAAACATTAACTTCTTTCATAAAAGCAATTATAGGAGCGGAATACGTTTTAAGATGGCTGCCTATTGGCACGCATGATTGGAATAAATTTATTAAACCAAACGAATTAGAAAAGAAATTGTTAGATCTAAATTTTTCAACTGTTAATTTAACTGGACTAAGCTTTAACCCTATTTTTCAAGAATGGAAAAGAAGCAAAGATTTAAGTGTAAATTATATTCTGGCTACAGAAAAAAATTAATTCTCTTTAGAGTCGACCCATGGAATTGTTGCTAGTTCAATGCCTTCTTCTTCTAGCTCAATTTTTTCTTTTAAAGTAGCAGTTCCATAAATATTTTTTTTCTTTTTGTTGTCATAATAAATTTCTCTTACCTCTTGAGGAAATTTATCACCAACAAACTCAAAGTTTTTTTCTATATATTTTTTAATTTTTGTTAAATTTTTCTTAAAATCAGCAAATTCTTTATTATTAATAGTCTTCTCCATATTACTCGCGACAACATTTGGGGACATAATAGATTTCTCAACATGCTTAGAGTTGCAATAAATACATTCGATTAAATTTTTTTTCTTTAGCTTTTCATATTCTTTTGAATCAGAAAACCAGCTTTCAAACTCATGCATTTTATTACATTTAAGAAGATACTTAATCATAATAATAATATTTAGTTATAACTTTTAAATTTTCAACTAGCTTCTTCTATAATGAGCATTAATATCGATATAATCGTGAGTAAAATCACAAGTATAACATTCATACTCTTCTTTGCCTTGCCTTAGGTCGGCTTCAATATAAATAGAATTCCATTTCATATACTCTTTTAATTTTTCTTCATTATAGGTAGCTGATATTTTTCCTTTCTCAGCAACAATAAAATCTCCAATTTTTATAATTAATTTTTTTTGATCTACTTTCTCTCCTGACTTTCCAACTCCCATTAATATTCTTCCCCAATTTGGATCTTCTCCAGCAACTGCTGTTTTTACTAAAGGAGAATTAGCAATAGAAAACGCAATTTTTTTAGCTCTATCAATTGTTTTGGAATTAATTACTTTTACAGTAATAAATTTTTTTGCCCCTTCTCCATCCACAACAATCTGCTTTGCAAGCTCTAAACATACATTTTTTAAAGCTTTTTCAAATTTTAAAAATTCTTTACTTTTTTCATTATTAAGGTTTTTATTTTTTATCTTTCTCGTTGCAAATAAAGCCACCATGTCATTCGTTGAAGTGTCACTATCAACTGTAATTGCATTAAATGTATTTGCTAATACTTTATTTAAATACTTATTTAATGCTAATGAGCCTATATCTGCATCTGTAAATATAAAAGAAAACATTGTAGCTAAATTAGGTGCAATCATCCCAGAACCTTTTGCTACCCCGGCAATTCTAACTACTTTATCTCCTAATTTAATTTCAGAATAAGCAACTTTAGGTTTGGTGTCTGTTGTCATTATAGCTGAAGCAACTTTCATCCAGATTAACTTATTCTGGTTCATTCTTAAATTTGAAACTAAATTATCAATATTTTTGTTTATTTTTTCTACCGGAAATTTTTCTCCAATAACACCTGTGGAAGCAAACAACAATTCGTGCATTTTAGTTTTGTCATAATCATTTTCTGTTTCTATTTTTCTTAAAGAATCTACTAAAGTTTTTGCAATCTCATCTAGTCCTTTTAAACCTTGATCACCTGTAAAAGTATTTGCATTTTTTGTATTAACTAATAATGCCTTGATATTATTTTTTGTATTTTCTCTGTTCCATGTAATTGATTCTGAAACTACTGAGTTTTGAGTGTAAGCTACCGCATAGTTAGCTCCGTGAGGAAAATAAAATAAAGACAGATCTTCTCTGCCACTTTTATATAGATCAGCTGAAACAGATGAAATTTGTAATCCTTCAATATGTTTGATTTCCTGAAAATCACCCATTTTTGATATTTTTTTACCAGATCCAAAAAGATTATTTATATCAATGCTCATTTTTATCGTTTAATTTAAAATATAAATACATATATAGAGTACTGAAAATATCTGTAAGCCGCTAATATGAATTTATTATCTAGAGCATTAAATAAACTATTTAAATCTGGCAATCAAAAAGAATTAAACAGGATTAAACCTATTGTTGACTCAATAAATAATCATGAGGCTGCCTACAAAGCTCTAAAAGACGAAGAATTTAAAGAAAAAACACACCTGCTAAAAAAGAATATTCTAGAAGGAAGAGAACTTAATTCTCTAATCCCTGAAAGCTTCGCTTTAATAAGAGAAGCGGCAAGAAGAGTTCTAAATGAACGACATTATGATGTTCAACTTATTGGTGGAATTTTTTTACATGAGGGAAAAATTGCTGAAATGAAAACAGGTGAAGGGAAAACTCTTGTATCAACATTACCTGCGTACTTAAACGCTTTAACGGGTAAAGGTGTGCATGTTGTAACTGTCAATGACTATCTTGCTAAACGAGACTCTGAATGGATGGGTAAAGTATTTAATTTTACTGGTTTAACGACAGGATGCATTACAAATGAACTTAGTGATGAAGAAAGACAGAAAAATTATAATTGTGACATTACTTATGCAACCAACAACGAATTAGGTTTTGATTATTTAAGAGATAATATGAAATATGATATTTCTGAAATGGTGCAAAGAGACCATCATTATTGCATAGTCGATGAAGTAGACAGTATTTTAATAGACGAGTCTAGAACTCCACTAATTATTTCAGGGCGAAGTGAAGATAAAAGTAATTATTATATTTTAGCAGATAAATTTATTAATAAACTTCAAAACACAGATTACGAAATTGATGAGAAAAATAAAAATGCTATCCTAACTGACTCTGGAATTGATAAAATCGAAAAATTAGCAACACATGAAGGAATTTTAAAAAATAATAATTTTTACGATCCAAATAACCTAAATTTAGTTCACCATATTAATCAAGCACTTAAAGCAAATTTCTTATTTAAAAGAGATGTTGATTACATGGTGAGAGAAAATAAAGTTCAAATCATTGATGAATTTACTGGTAGAGTCTTGGAAGGTCGTAGATTTTCAGATGGGCTACACCAATCAATAGAAGCCAAAGAAAATGTTCAAATTCAAGAAGAAAATCAGACATTAGCTTCAATAACTTATCAAAACTATTTTAGACTCTACAAAAAATTATCAGGTATGACTGGTACAGCTTTGACAGAAGCTGAAGAATTTTTTGATATTTATAAACTAAATGTAGTTGCCATACCTACCAATCAACCTATGGTAAGAAAAGATTTTAATGATCAAATTTTTAGAACAGAAAAAGAAAAATATTTAGCAATTACTAATAAAATCTTAGACTGTCATTCAAAAGGTCAACCTGTCTTAGTTGGAACTACTAGCGTTGAAAAATCAGAAAAAATTTCAAAAAATTTATTAGATAAAAATATTAAGCACAGTGTTTTAAATGCTAAGTATCATGAGAAAGAAGCTAGCATCATAGCTGAAGCTGGAAAAATTGGAGCCATAACTATTGCAACCAACATGGCTGGAAGAGGAACAGATATTCAACTCGGTGGAAATAAAAATTTCTTAAAAGAAATTACTCAAGATAATGTAGAAAAAATTAAGCAAGAAAAAGAAAAAGTAAAATCATTAGGTGGTTTATTTATTATAGGTACCGAAAGACACGAAAGCAGAAGAATAGACAACCAATTGAGAGGAAGAGCTGGTAGACAAGGAGACCCAGGTAGTTCAATTTTTTACATTAGTCTAGAAGATGAATTAATGAGATTGTTTGGGGCAAGTTCAATAGATGGCATGCTAAAAAAACTTGGCCTTAAAGAAAATGAGTCTATCGATCATCCTTGGATTAATAAAGCGATGGAAAGGGCGCAACAAAGAGTTGAGGGAAGAAACTTTGATATAAGAAAAACATTAATTAAATTTGATGATGTAATGAATGATCAAAGACAAGTGATTTTTGGTCAAAGATTAAAAATATTAAAAAGTGCAGATATTTTAGATACTCTTAAATCTTTCCTCGAAGAAGTAATTGAAGATTTATTAATTGCAAAGAAAAACTATCAAACATCTAACGATAAAAATGTTTATTTAAATGCAATAAAAAATATAACTGGAAATACGTTAAGCGATGAGGATCTAATATCTCTAGCAAATAATAAAGAGGATGAATTTAGATCTAAATTGAATAATCTTTTTGAGGCTAAACAAAAAGAAAGAGTAAACCTAATTGGACAAGCTGAAAATACTGATATTGAAAAACGAATTTTTTTACAAATTATTGACTTTGCTTGGAGAGCTCATCTTCAATATCTAGAGCAACTTCGTCAAGTAATTGGTTTAAGAAGCTACGGCCAAAAAGACCCTTTATCTGAATTCAAAAAAGAAGCTTTTGGTCTTTTTGAAGGTCTTTTAGAAAAAATAAAAACTGACGTAATTAAATTTATGTTGAACTTAAACATAGTAGTTTCAAAAGAAAAACAAGCTGAAACTAAATCTGAGTCGGTTGCTTCTGATAAATGTCTTTTAAAAACTATGAAAGGTCAGAAAATTCAAAGAAACGAAAAATGCGAAGCAACAGGAAAAAAGTTTAAAAACTGTTGTGGAGCAAACCTATAAATTACCTTAAAGACTTAAACGCTTTCAAAGCTTCATTTCTTGCTTCTTCATGAACTACGATTGGTTTTGGATAAGTTTTTCCTAATTCAAATCCTTCAATATTTTGATTTAACTCCCAAGGTTTATGAATAAATTCATTTGGAACATTTTTTAACTCTGGAACCCATTTTTTTACATATTCTCCTTTGGGATCAAATTTTTCTCCCTGTAATATTGGATTAAAAATTCTAAAATAAGGAGCTGCGTCTGCGCCACAACCTGCAACCCATTGCCAACCGGCAATATTATTTGCTTCATTAAAATCTAGTAAAGAGTCTCTAAAATGTTTTTCTCCCTCCTGCCAATGAATTCTTAAATGTTTAACTAAAAAGGAAGCTGTAATCATTCTTACTCTGTTATGCATCCAACCTGTCTCCCATAACTCTCGCATGCCTGCGTCTACAATCGGATAACCTGTCATACCTTTTTTCCAAAAATTTAAAAACTTTTTATTTGTTTGCCATGGAAATTTATCAAACTCTTTTCTAAGATTTCCTTTAAGCATTTCTGGAAAGTAATTAATCAAACTATGACTAAATTCTCTCCAGCCAATTTCATTTACATATTTTCTGTAACCCGTTGATTTTTTTTCAATTTTTTGAACTTCTTCCCATACAGTCTCAACATGAATATGCCCTGAAGCTAAATATGAAGAAATTTTTGACGTACCTTCAATTCCTGGAATATCTCTATTACTCCCATAATTTGTAATAGCTTCTTTAATGAATTTCTTGATTTTAGATAAAGCCTCTTTTTCTGAGGGATTCCAATATTTTTCAAACTTAGAGTGCCACTTAATTTTTGGAAGTATTGAAGTAATTTTAAAATTACTTTTAAACAAATTAATTTTAGCTTTTTTTGCTTGAACTAAATTCTTTTTATAATGTCCTTTATCTAAATAAAATTTTTCAGCTGTTTTCCAAAAAGGAGTAAAAACTTTAAATGGAGTACCATCATTTTTTTTTACTTCATGTGCCTCGTTTAAGAGATTTCCTTTAAAAATTTTATAATTAACTTGCTTTGAATCTAAAACCTTAGATATTTTTAAATCAAAATTTAAGTAATTTGGTTCGTAAATTTTATTCCAATAAATACTTACATTTTTTTCTTTTAAAATAATATCAAAGCCACTTTGAAAAGATGCGCATTCTAACACCTCTAGGCTTATATTTTTTTCCCCAAGATCTTTTTTGAAATTTTCAATAGATTTATACAACCACCATTTTTGTGCTTCTCGGTAATTTAAAAAATCTTTTTTATATAAATAAACTACAACTACCTTTTCATGGTTTTGCGAAGCAAAAGATAATGCATCATTTCTAACAAGTCTAAAATCATCTCGAAGCCAGAAAATACCTATGCTATTTTGCATAGTTCATAATAACAAATAAATTTAATGTAAAAAGTAAATTAGGTGGTGGCCTTGGTAAGAATCGCACTTACGACACATACCTTTTCAGGGTACTG
>VMBT01001389.1_pt1 | contig 12928 bp, 8 predicted proteins | sample 4404301 | NCBI WGS metagenome assembly VMBT01 (sample SAMN12238535, study PRJNA552566) | marine metagenome | isolation source: Coastal seawater | place: USA: coastal Georgia, Sapelo Island | collected 2008-08/2009-08
AGGCGAATAACGTTCTGTCATTTACCGGAGAAAAATGGATCACAAATAGCCCAGAGATCGGAACAGGATTCACCGGCCCGGTATTAACTGTGCTCTCCACTACTGACAGCATATTTTACGGTGGATTATTCGAAAAGGTTAATTCAAATGTGAGTCCATACCTGGGAGTGCTGACAGGGCGCGGCTGGACATACTTTGAATCCAATGCGATCAGACCGATTCGCTCGGTGCGCTACGGCGGACAAACCGTATACATCGGGATCGACCCTCAGAATCAAGCCTCCGTTTATAGATTCACGGGTGAAGAACTCGAGAAGTATGATGAGAACATTGAAACAGTGATCGCACTTACCGATATCGCTGTTGTCGAAGGTAAATTATACGCTTGCGGAGCCTTTAAACTCTCTGGCGACGATGAAGCGCAGACCATTATTCGTTTAGGCGAAGACGGTTTATGGAAGAAAATTACCGGAGGCAACTGGTTGTTGAGTGTTCGCGGATTACACGCCTTGCGTGGAAAGCTGATCGCATTTGGCTCGTTCAGCAATGAACTTCTGGGAGTCGACAAGATCGCGATATATCAGGAGAACATGGCATTTGTCGCCGGTCGCATTTTTTACGACAAGAATGAGAATTGCACCTTCGACAACAGAGACGAGGTGCTCAATGATGCCATTGTGCACGTGACTCCAGGAAATTATCTGGCTAAACCAGACCGTGCAGGATTCTACAGATTGATCATCCCTGCCGGAGAATACAAGATCCAGGTGGTGGACAAAAGGCACTGGACACATGCCAATTGTAGCGAGACGGCGAAAGACGTTAAAATAGAAGCAGGTGCGATCATCGATTCGATGGATTTCGCCCGTAAATATGCCAGCAAGGTAGAAGATGTACGAGTGCAACTGACCTCAAGTAGTGGTTGGAGTGCACGGTATGGTCAATTGCAGGTTTACATCATACAATTTGAGAATCTCGGGTCGGAACGGATCGACGAAGGAGACGTCTCATTTGATTTTGATCCGGAACTGTCTTTGACCGTACTCATGCCGGTGACGCCCCTCACCCGTACTGATAGTTCGGCGAATTGGCAGTTCCGTGATCTTATGCCCGGAGAGGTGCGGTATATCCCGGTGTTCTTCCTGATCCCGGACATGCTCAATAAAACAGAGCTCTCCTTCGAAGCGAGTATTTCCCAGTCTGCAAATGAGACATTCACTGCGGACAATGAAATGGGACTGGAACAACAATTGACTGCGGAAGATGTCTGGAACAACAAGCAGGTATTCCCTACCCCGAACAATGGTGAGGAAGTCGCATATATTGACCCTGCATCGAACGAGGAACTGATCTACTCGATCAATTTTGCCAATTATTCAACTGACACGATCAACCATGTGTATGTGGTAGATACGATCGATGTCAATCTCGACATTCGTTATATCCAGGAATTAGGCGCTAGTCATTCGTACACTACCGAGGTGATCAATGGACCTATCGGTTCGGGATATGCTGTGATCGTCTGGAAATTTGAGAACATCAACCTGAGTCCAAACCCGTCCAAGGCACTTGATCAGTTGGGCTACAATGGCTTCATCAATTTCAAGATCAACCTGGATGATGGTCTGCCTTACGGAACGGTCATCTCCAATACTGCTAAAGTGGTATTTGACAACGAACTGGAAACGACCACAAATTCGGTCTACACAGAACTTAAGAAGCTCGTCAGTGTCGGTGAAAGTCAGTTCGGGCAAATGGCAGCTTACCCAATGCCCTGTGATGATAAGCTAAAAATAGAACCCGGAGAGAACCGCTACTTTACAGGCACTCCTGCAGTCATTGATAACCTAGGTAGAAAACTCCATGTACCTTACCGTCAGATCGGGAACATCATTCAACTTGAGACCAGATCATTGGCAAATGGCGTGTATTACGTCCGATTGGCCACAGACGGTGAAATGATCAACAGCCGAATTGTAGTTCAACACTAGGACTTCGAACTTTTTCAACAGGTACCTGTTTAACCCCTCAAAGCCTATCTTTGAAGCGGTTGGACAAGAAAGATCCACATAGCAGTGAACGTAAGGCCGATCACATCCGATTGGCACTGGAATCTCAGATCAGAGTGAATGACGACCGGTTCTATTACGAACCGATCCTGTCTGGTCATCCACAGGGAAATTTACCAGAAATCGAAATGTTCGGGAAAACCTTCCGAGCACCTGTATGGGTTTCGAGCATGACCGGCGGCACGGAAAAGGCCGGAGACATCAACAGACGGCTGGCCATTGCTTGCGGCAAATATGGAATGGGCATGGGTCTGGGCTCATGTCGCATGTTGCTCCAAGATGATACGTACTTAGCCGATTTCCAGTTGAGAAAGTATATCGGTGATGACGGAGCTCTGTTCACCAACTTGGGCATTGCCCAAATTGAAGAGCTCATTGCTAGTTCAAAACTGAACTTGATCAATGAATTGATCGATAAGACCGAAACAGATGGCTTGATCATCCATGTAAATCCCATGCAGGAGTTCCTGCAGCCGGAAGGTGATCAGATCGCTAAAAGCCCGCTGGACTCGATCAAAAGAGTACTCGACTCATTGGATCACCCGATCATAGTCAAGGAAGTTGGTCAGGGAATGGGACCTGCAAGCTTGAAAGCGCTGTCAGAATTACCGCTTGCGGCCATAGACTTCGGCGCTTTCGGAGGTACCAATTTTTCACGAATGGAATTGAAACGTCACGACGGTTCGCATTCCGGATACGATGTATTGAGTCACGTTGGTCACACAGCTGTTGAAATGATCCAATTCTATAACGAAATCATTGAGGAAAAGAAAGGCCAATGCCCACCTGTGATCATTTCAGGAGGAATACGCGACTTCCTCGATGGATACTACGCCATCAATAAAGTGAACTGTCAGGCGATCTACGGACAGGCTTCGGCCTTCCTGAAAAAAGCGCTTGAAGGCCAGGAACCGCTGGATCGGCATATCGAATCAGAGATCCGTGGACTGAATCTGGTCGGCAGCATGCTGCGCATCAAAGAATAATTGACATGAAGAATCCCGAACCGGTAAAAGGTTTTAGCAAGCTCAATAAAGAGTCAAAAATCAACTGGCTCATAGAGAATTACTTTGAAGATCCGGAAAGTGCTCTGAATACGCTGAAGAGCTATTGGCACGACGACCAAAAGCTTCAGAAGATGCACGATGAGTTCATTGAGAACTCCATCACGAATTATTATCTGCCATACGGGATCGCCCCGAATTTTCTGGTTAATGACAAGATGTATTGTCTACCAATGGCCATTGAAGAAAGTTCAGTGGTTGCAGCCATGGCAAAAGCCGCCAACTTCTGGGTAGAGCGCGGTGGGTTTCGCTCGCGTGTGATCTCCACCAAGAAGATCGGTCATGTACACTTCGTGTGGAGAGGTAACAATATTCAGGAACTCAGCGCCTTCTTTGACAACCTCAAGCCTAAATTGATCACAGGCACGGATGGCATTACCGAGAATATGCGTCGCCGAGGCGGAGGTATACTCGATATCGAATTGATCGATCGTTGCGATCTAGAGCCGAATTATTACCAGATCAAAGGGACGTTTGAGACCTGTGATTCCATGGGTGCCAATTTCATCAACACCGTTTTGGAGGAATGGGCAAAGATCCTGCAACAGGAGGCGATGACAGATGGCGCACTTCACGATCGCGAGATCGACGTGATCATGTGTATCCTCAGTAATTATACGCCAGAATGCATCGTGAGGTCGGAAGTAAGCTGTCCGGTAGAGTCACTTACACCGAAGAATGAAATGGATCCCGAGGAATTTGCAATGAAATTCATGCGTGCGGTCCATTGTGCAGAGATCGAGCCATACAGAGCCGTTACGCATAACAAGGGCATCATGAATGGTGTGGATTCTCTGGTCATAGCCACCGGAAATGATTTCAGAGCCATAGAGGCATGCGCACACGCTTATGCGGCAAGAGAAGGGAAATATCGCTCTTTGACCCACGTGAATGTGAGCGACGGTATTTTCCGTTTCTGGATAGAGATCCCACTTGCCCTGGGAACAGTTGGTGGAATAACCAAACTGCATCCTATGGTGAAATTCAGCCATGAACTACTGGGGAATCCAAATGCGACAGAATTGATGCAGGTCATTGCGTCTGCCGGGCTAGCGCAGAATTTCTCTGCACTGAGGAGTCTGACAACTACCGGTATCCAGAAAGGGCATATGAAGATGCACTTGTTGAATGTGCTGAATCAATTAGGAGCCACCGACAAAGAAAAGGCTTCATTGGTACGCCATTTCACCGACAAAGTCCCAAGTCATCAAAATATAGTCGATGCCTTCTGCGACATGAGGGGAATCACCAGAGCGGATCTGGAAAGAGCAAGTTCCTGATCAGATAAATGCTGCTTCGACCTTAGCTGAGATCTCATTCTTTCGATCCACTGCCTTAGCTCTAATGTCTTTGGCTTCAGAAACAAGGTTGCTCGCGACCTCCTTGTCGGTAAGACTTCCTGCGTTGATCATCACGTTAAAATAGGCTCCGTGAATACACATTTCAGCTGCCAGAGCTCCAACACCGGCGTCTGTGATGGAATTGGGGTTTCCTTTTTCAACCATTGCTATTGCCAGATCAAAGATCTCATAAGTACGACGCATCACTTGTAAAGGAACTTGAGTTGCGTAGACACTGGCATCCTGAATAGCCTTGGTGCGAGCCGCTTTGTCCACTGCCGTATCCTTAGGCAGTCGGAAGCTTTGCATGATCGCATTGAATGAACGCGTATCCTCATCGACCAAACGAAGTAGCTCCGCCTTGATGGATTGACCTTTCTCTGCGTATGCGCTGAATTCTCCTACGCGATCTTCCCAGCCGCGCTTATTGGCACCCAGATTGGCACACATGGTTGTTAGAGAAGCCCCAAGTGCCCCTACTAAAGCCGATACGGATCCTCCTCCGGGTGCAGGACTCTCTGAGGCTGTTTCGTTAGCAAATTCCTTACAACTCAGGTTGATCAGATGCTCATCTGCTTCATCGGCCATTCTGTATTCGATGATCTTCTCACGGGGTTCAAATGGCCCCAATTCATCTAATCCCATGGATTTTATAGCGATATGTATCAATTCGTCATCGCTTACTCCAATTGACCGCTCCTGCTTCTCGAGAAAATATCGACCGGCATCTAACATTGCTTTGAGCGGGATCAACCCCACCAATTCACTTCCTGTGACTCTTACACCTCTTTCGGTTGCACTCTTGCACACTTCATCAAAGAATATGTGTATCGGAGTGATCCGGTAGTTCGTCAAATTTGCTGAGATCTGCGCCACACCGTACTCTTCAATGTACCAGCCTACTGCTTTCACTGCCTTACAAGTTCCAGGTATCCTGACCGCTTCTCCATTTTCATCTCTTACGATCTCTCCTGTGTAAGGATTTCCTTCGCGTTTCGCACGACCGGCTTCGCGTACATCAAAGGCAATGCGGTTGGCTATACGTGTTGATTTAGAATTCAGGTTGACATTGTAAGCAATGAGAAAATCCCTTGCCCCAATAACAGTAGCACCGGATCGCTTACTGTATAGGGTAGGTCCGAAATCCGGTTTCCACTCAGGTTCCTTTATCTTCTCAAAGAATCCTTCGTATTCTCCTGCTCGGATCACGCTGAGATCTTTTCGATATTCACGATCCTGCGCAGCCCCATACAAGTAAACAGGAATATCCACTTCCTCTCCAACTCGCTGTGCGAGTTTACGTGCATACTCCGCGGTCTCCTCCATAGAAATGTTGCTTACCGGGATCAACGGACAAACATCCGTAGCACCCATGCGAGCATGCTCTCCGCGGTGGTGACTCATATCGATCAACTCAGCCGCCTTTTGAATTGCCAGGAACGCAGCTTCAATGACCGCATCCGGTTCGCCTACAAAGGTGACTACAGTCCGGTTAGTGGCTTTACCTGGATCAACATCCAGCAACTTCACGCCTTCAACAGATTTGATCTCGGCAGTTATATTCTCAATTGCAGCAAGATCACGGCCTTCGCTGAAGTTGGGTACACATTCTATGATCTTCTTACTCATTGGTGCAGTTTTAAGGGGCAAAAATACAGTCTTCAAGATGCTGAACCGAACGGTATCATCGAAGAATATTGAATCAAAATTTCGGGCATAAAAAAAGCCCTGCTTTTCAACAGGGCTCTTTTATTTTGTTCAGGATCAATATTCCCAGAGGTCGTGTTCGAAGATAAACAGATCGTTTCTGATCTCTTCACTCTTCAACAACGCCGCAAGGCCATCATCCTTGTATTCGTCGAAGTACTTGATATCCCAATCGTACACGTTAGACTCTTTCACGATATAACTAGAGAACATTCGCATCTCGAACCAATCGTCAAAGGACATTCTTGCCGCATCGTTATACGGGTTGAATAGTTCCTGATTTACGAGGATCGGGCGAAGATCTTTCATTTCAATCCAGAACATTGCTGTCTCTCCAAGCTCAATACCACTCGCAACCGGGCGGTAAAGAGGAGCGATCGCGATGATCCGTGCACGGAAATCAGAGTAGTTGTAATCAAAGATCCAATCCTCCATGATACGGTATTTCTTTATCATGTGAGGTTCAAATGGGATCTTGATCACCGTGTCGATCACCATGTAGGGATCATCCGGGAATTCAGGATCCTGGATCTGAGTCACGAACTCCTGTGCTCCGAGATCGTTCAATTCGTCTTCAGCATAAGCGGTTCCAATTGACAGAGAGTCACTTCTCCATGCTTGAACACCACCTTCTTTGTTGGGTCCTTTCAATGCCGCTTCGTAAACGATCCTGTAGAAGGCGTTACGAGGCCAGTGCATGATCAGGTTTTGCTTCTCGCGAGTGTCGATTACGCGATGAATACGTTTATGAAATTTCACGTTTGCTTCACGCGTGTAGCGGTGAGGGATCACTTTACGTTCCTTCACAGCAGTTTTGTCATATGTCCAGTCTTCGAGGTCGCTCTGAGCAAAAGCTCCGATCGAGAATCCGAAGATCAGGGTCAGTGACAGGATGAAATTCTTATTTAACATACTCAACATAGTTTCAAGTAATCAACGCAAAAATATCGAATTATTGTATTTCAAGTATAATCGGGTTCAAAGTAACATTGCCACCAGGACCGCTTGCACGGATCTTTTCAACAATGACACGGTCTCCGGTTCTTGCACGCTGAATAATGTTCTTCATACCGGCAGAAATCGTTGGACCTCTACCCGGAACCATCATCGCCTCACCTCTTCGAGGAGCGTAGATGAACTGGTATCCTGTAACACTATAGCGCAATCCTTCGAATGCAAATTCAGGTCCCATACCAGCCGTGATCATACGTTGCGAGAGCAATGCAGCTTTCGGTATTGGTCGGCCACCTTCTTGTGTTCCCCATTTCGCTTCCGGTTTAGGAAGACGACGTACGCGGTATTCCATACGACCTACCGTCTTCACATCTCCGTTGCTCAATTTTGCAGAAACACTGATCGTAGCGTTACCCGGACGAGTAACTTTCGCCACGTAATCGCCTCGACCTTTTTTAGCAAGGGAACCTGCTGAAATCGTAGCATTGATACCATCCGGATTAACTCCAGGTACCGCTACAGAGATAGGGTTATCAACACCGATGTACAACATGTTCATTTTAGTGGCAGAGATAGAAGCTTGTCCCTGGAATGCCTGGTACTCTGCTTCGAATGGATACTCTTCCACACCTTTCTTGGTCTTCACTTTGATCATACCACCCCAGGTGAACGTTCCCTGGTTGCTTGGAGTGACCGTGTAGATACCTTTACCTCCTTCTTTGGTCAGTTCTGATTCAGAACCATCCAAATGGAAAGTAGTATTCTCATCACCGCTAGTACGGGCAGCAAGGAATACTTCCGCCTTGTACTCTTCACCGAGCATTACGATGTTGGAAGTGGTTTTTACAACCGGCACCAACTCTTCGATGGTATATGCAGTTTCCTCCCCTTTAGCTAATTCGTCGATGACGGCAGCCTCAGTGGTCTTTGCATCACTCTGGATCTTGGTAAGCAGTGTTACAACCGCTGCCAATGGAGAGTGCTCGAGGTATTTTCTTGACCAGGAAGAGTATTTCTTCTCAGTGGGCTCAAGCTCTGCACGCAACATACTCGCAGCTGCGACTTGATCCTGAACACCTTCCGGCAAATTGATTCCGTTAGCAGTGTCCTGATCCAATTGCTTGATCAGGAGTTCTCGTGTTTCATTAATCCGCTTCTCCAACTCTTCTGCACGCCATCCAGGCTTTTGACCGCCTTCTGCGTCAACGAAGAAGTAGTTTGCATGTGTTTCAATGTTATCCGAACCTTTCAATTCCGTCTCGTAAGACTTGACTGAATTTGGATCCTGCTCACCCTCGTACTCCTTACGACCTTCTGTCAGTCCTTCGAGTTCCTTGATGATCCCGTCAACATATGCAACGAATTCGTCAGTGACCTCGCTAGCTTTTTCTGCTCTGTTGTAATACGGTACAAGCGTCGGATCGTTCTTGCTACTTTTCTCAAGGCCTTTCATCTTCTCTCCGATTTTCGCGTCGAGGTTGTCTTTCGCCTTGTTAAAACTCACCTCGATCATATGGAATGATTTGAGGATCTCTTTAGATACGTTCAACGCCAAAAGTGCGATCAACACGAGATACATCACGTTGATCATCTTTTGACGAGGACTTAAATTTCCTGATGCCATAGTTCTTTAACTTTTACTGATTGATCTTTAAAGAAAGATGGGCTTAGTTCGATGGGCGCATAGCTGTCAGCATTCCACCGTATACGCCGTTGAGGCTTTCGATATTCTTGTTGAATTTAGACAGGCTTTCGTTTACGCTATTGATAACGTTTGTTGATTCGATGAACGACTGAGTAGAACTACTCAATGAACTGGTCGTATCGGCCAGTTGATCCAAAGCTTCGATAGCTCTAGAGTAGGATGAGTTCATTCCGTTCAGGTTGTTCGCTGCAGTTGAGATGTTCTCTGCATATTCCTTGGTTGCAACTGTTGCGCTTGACAAATCAGCCATGTTACCTACGTTTTCGCTCAAAGAACGAAGACCGATTCCAAGACCTTCGATCAACTCAGGTCCTACTTTAGCTTCTGCCAACATGGTATCCAGTTGCTGTGAAACAGTCAGTGAACTTCCGCCATCGCGGTCGTCACCTTCCATTCCTGCCAATTCAGGGTAAACCAATGACCAGTCTACCTCTTCGTGTACAGGCTCAAATGCTGAAAGGAAGAAGATGAATGCCTCAGTCATCATACCGACCATCAACATAACATCCGCACCTTTCCAGTGGAGGATCTTGAAGAGTGCTCCAACGATTACGATCGCTGCTCCCCATCCATAGGCTACGCCCATAAATCTCTTCCACTTTTTACTTTCAAATACACTGTTACTCATGATACTTCTTTTAGTTAAGGTTTGATACTAATTAAATACTGTTTTTGTTATGGTTTTAAATTACTCGCTCATGATGTGCGATCACGCACATCCATCCGACCGAAGGTAAATCATATTAAGGTGATCTCAGATCACAATTTATCCAACGCTGAACGACCGATGTACGTTTGTACACAGCGGAATCCAACGTAGGATTTACATGTATCCTGGTACTCATAGCTTCTTGATCCGTTCTGAATAAAGTAAGCTATGTCTTTCCAGGAACCGCCTCGGATAACCTTGCGCGAAAGGGTAAGGTAATCAGCTCCATCCTTTGCAGGATCGGCATCATAGCGGTAATCCGGGTTGAGATCGTGGCTAAATTGGTGAGTTGACTCGGCATAGGCGTTAACGGTCCATTCTGAAACGTTTCCGGCCATGTTGTACAACCCATAATCATTAGGGAAGTACGAATCAGCTCTTACAGGGTACATTCCCCCATCGTCCATATAGTTACCACGGTTAGGCTTGAAGTTAGCAAGGAAACATCCCTTGCTGTTTCTTGTGTAAGGACCTCCCCATGGGTACATGTTATTATCACGTCCACCACGAGCTGCCCACTCCCACTCAAATTCGGTTGGAAGTCTCCAGTACTCGGTCAGTGGCATTGCTTCACCTTCCCAGTGATGCTGCATGATGCGCGTTCTCCAGCTACAGAATGCATTGGCCTGGTGCCAGTTCACTCCTACAACCGGATAGTCATCATACTTCGGGTGATAGAAATACACGCGAACCATTGGATCGTTGTATGAATATGCGAAGTCACGGATCCAAACCAAAGTGTCTGGATAGATCTTCACTTTCTTTTTCTTGATGAAATCCTGGCGATTGCTCGTCCAGTAGTCTGCACTTGCTGCAGCGCGGTAATCTGTGTACTGGTATTCGTACTCCAGCTTACGGATGTCGATCTGACGCTTGTGGTCGATGCGGTCGCGGACACGATAATACATATCCACAAGGTCTTCCGCGCTTTCTTCTAGGTCAACCTCTTCGTCGTAATCGATCACATAATAGCTGTCGTCAACATCTTCAACCTCACGGATGTAAGGCTCTTCAAGCATGTAGCGAGCAATAGAATCTTCCACATACTTTACGAACTGACGGTACTCGTTGTTCGTGATCTCTGTGTCGTCCATCCACATTGCGTGGATAGAAACTTGCTTGTTCGGAGCGATGTACGAACGGAAAATGTCCTGATCACTCTGACCGGTGTGGTAGGTACCTGTAGGAATGTACACTGTACCGAATGGCTGAGGATGGAACCATGGGCGACGCCCTTGAACCCCCGTCAACTCCCATTCCTGCTGATTCCCACATCCTATTGACCCGAAGATCAATGCGATGAAAAATACACCTAATACGCTTCTCATATACACTTATTTGAACGAATCTACAATAATAAACCGATAATTTGAAATTACAAGTTCATCTCAAAATCAGTAGCTTAACGCGATTCGCGAAGGGATTATTGCCTTTTTTTTACAACCAGCGAGTATTTCGGTGGAAATGCTTAGTTGGAGGCTTCTTAGTTACGTTCAGAGGGAAGCAATAACTCACGAAAATTTCGTGTGTTCCGTTACTCACCGTCTGGATCTTACTCAGGGTGATATCGTATGAATATCCGACCTGAACTGTATTAGAATTAGCCAGGTCTCTCTTATACCCCAACATCAGAGATAATGCATCGATCGTACCCCATTGTCTGTACCCGATTCCACCGCGGATCATGTCGAGATAGAGGGCCGTCACATTGATATCGAATTGCATCTTGGTCTTATGCTTGAGCAAAACGGCCGGTTCCAGAACCATTGAAGGCGAAACTTCAACATCAGCTCCTGTCAGGAAGTAGATGTGGGTCTCCAGTTGATGATCAATGGTTGAATTACCCGGTGCGGCAATATTGAAAGTAGGTTGAGTCAAGTGAGTTCCTGAGATTCCGGCGTAGAAGTTCTCTATGGCATTCCCAAGTCTTGTCTGATTATAATACGCTCCGAATCCAACATCGAACTTCGTGTCGTTCGAACTAGAGGTGGGGATACGCGGGTCACCCGGATTCAAGGCCTTGAAGCGAGGGTTGTCGTACCCGAACTGATGCATACCTGCTTCGAAACCAAGTGCAAGTCTTGCAAAGTTTCCCTGGATGGGTACGAAGTATGCACCTTGTAAGCGGAAACTCGTCGTCTTTTGAAAACCGATCAAGTCACTGTAAACGCTCAAGCCAAGAGCTCCAATGGTCTTAGTGCCTTTGTTAGTAGAGATCTGACCACCGATGTTCGCATTGTAGGTCTGAGGAGCTACATTTTCGATGATCTCTCCTCCCGGCTCCAGATTCCCGGTTTTGCGATCGACAAAGGTCTGATCGTCAAATCCCATCCACTGTCTGTGAGCTACTCCGTTCACACAGATCACACCATCGACTGTTCCGACAGATGCAGGGTTATATGCCTGCTTGTTGAATTTGAAGTGCGTATAGTATGGGTCCTGCTGAGCATACGCCCCTACTCTCAAAACGATGAGAGCTAAGGCGAATAATGATTGCGTAATTCTCCTGGTCATATTGGTTTCGTATCCGTACAAATTAAATTTAATATTACCTAACTAACAACTCTTTGACGAGCGCAGTGGAAAATTGGTTGGAAGAGAGCGTGGGCATGGGCACGAGCCAGTGCACGGGCAAGAGCGCGAGCATGGGCACGAGCAAGATAGACTGTGCATTTTATTGATTACCATCGATCACTAACCCATCTACCCAATGACCCAAGTACCCAACAACCCAACAACCCAAATCAACTACAGTCTTGCGATCAGCTTGAGATTCAATCGTCTTCCCGTGAGATAGTTGGGTACTCCGTACAAATTGTCGTTGAGGTCCTCTACCCAGATGTAAGAGATCGTATTGTTGACCTGGAGAAGATTAAAGACCTCCACACTAAGCCACAATGAACTAAGCTGTTTGACGCTCCGTTCTTCCGATTTCTTTTCCTGATCCAGGAGCTCTTTTGAGAAGCCAATATCAACCCTACGATAAGGCGGTATATCAAAACGCTCCACGTAACGATAAGGCCCGTTAAAGTAGTACGGCAACCCACTTCCGAACACAAGGCTGAGATGCATCTTGAATGTTGGATCCATAGGTAGCTCATCGCGGAAGAGTATGGACGCATTGAATCGTTGATCCGTGGGTCTTCGGATCATTTCGGTCATGGTCTCGACCCCATCCTCATTTGTGTATTGGATCTGTTCTCGAGTTGATAAAAGGGACAGGTTCACCCAGGACTCCAATCCTTTGATGAATTCTCCATTCACTCTAAGATCCAAACCTCCTGCATATCCTTCTGAGCTGTTCACTCCATCGTATCTGATCCTCACGTTGTCGAGGAAATAAGGAACCAACTGGTCGAGATCTTTGTAGTACACTTCCC
>VMBT01001391.1_pt1 | contig 12926 bp, 17 predicted proteins | sample 4404301 | NCBI WGS metagenome assembly VMBT01 (sample SAMN12238535, study PRJNA552566) | marine metagenome | isolation source: Coastal seawater | place: USA: coastal Georgia, Sapelo Island | collected 2008-08/2009-08
AGAAAAAAATATTAATTAAAAATTTATCAAAAATGAAAGGACTCAAAAATTACTTAAGGATTACTATCGGATCCAAGCAAGACAATTCAATTTTTAGCTCAGCCCTTGATGAGTTTTTCTCATAACTATAAATATGTTCTCTTTGGATAATGAAAATCAAGTTATCGAAATTGCAAAATCAGCAGGTAAGGAAATTCTTAGAATTTATAACAACACTTATTCTGTTAATTTTAAAGAAGACTCATCCCCATTAACCGAGGCAGACATTAAGTCGCACAACCTAATAACCAAAGAATTAAAGAAATTTTTTCCCGATATAAAAATCATATCTGAAGAGTCTAAACTTGATCAGGATAGGCATAACTGGGATACTTATTGGCTGATAGATCCTCTCGATGGCACAAAAGAGTTTATTAATAGAAACGATGAGTTTACTGTCAATATTGCTTTGATTCATAATAATAAGCCTTTCTGGGGGGTTGTATATGCACCCGCATTAGATGTTATTTATTGGGGTGGGCAAGGAATCTCAAGAAAACAATTTAAAAATAATCCACCACAAACTATGAAGACTAGCAATAAAACGAAAAAACAAAATTACAAAGTTGTTGGAAGTAGGTCTCATCAGAGCAAAGATTTCAGTGATTTTATTTCTAGATTTGTTGAGCCAGAAATTGTATCAATGGGAAGTTCATTAAAACTATGTATGGTCGCAGATGGTATGGCAGATATTTACCCGCGTTTTGGTCTGACATCTGAATGGGATACAGCTGCAGCTCATGCAGTGGTGATCGGTTCAGGGGGTGAGGTTGTTGAAATAGATTCGTTTAATCAACTCAAATACAATAAAGAAGAATCAATTTTGAATCCATTTTTCATTGTTGGCGCAAGAGGTATTTTGGAAGATATTAAAAAATATTTATGAATAAAGAAATTGAAATTTTTGAACAAAAAATCACTATTAAAAATATTGATAGAGCGAATCAAAAGAAACAGAAGCCAAAGATTATTTGGTTCACTGGAATTTCTGGCTCAGGGAAATCCACTCTGGCAAACGCACTTGATGAAAAACTTACGATAGATGGTAAACACTGTTACATTCTTGATGGCGATAATATGAGATCAGGCTTATGTAGTGACTTGGATTTTAGTGATAGCGCAAGGGATGAGAACATTAGGAGAGTAGCTGAAACAGCAAGGTTGATGTTCAACTCTGGTCTGATAGTTATTGTGGCAACTATCTCCCCTTTTAAGAGGCATAGAGATTTTGCAAGAAGTCTTTTTCCTTCCGATGATTTTTACGAAGTATACATAAATGCCAGTTATGACGAATGCGCTGAAAGAGACACTAAGGGACTCTACAAAAAAGCAAAATCTGGCAAAGTAAAAAACTTTACAGGAAAGACATCGAACTATGAAATCCCAGTAAATCCAGATCTCAATATTAAAACCCATTCCCAATCTGTTAAAGAGTCAGTAGAAGAAATATTAAACTTCTGTAAGAAAATGTTAATTTAAAAGTCGCTTCTAATGATAAGTAATTACGAAATCCAAAAATATTGCAATGAAATTCTTCTGCCAGAAAAATTTGATGACTATTGCCCCAATGGGCTTCAAGTTGAAGGAGTTGAAAATGTAAAAAGAATAATTTCAGGAGTTTCTGCAAATCAAGATTTGATAGACATAGCTGTTAAAAAAAAGGCAGATGCGATTTTCGTTCATCATGGGATATTTTGGAAAAATGAGCCCATGATAATTGCTGGTTATCAATCACAAAGAATAAAAAGAATATTAGCCTCAAATATCAATCTCTTCGCATATCATTTACCTTTGGATGATCACAAAGAATTAGGCAATAATATTCAGTTGGCAAGAACTCTGGGAATTAGTAATCCTGAACCTATTCCAAACTCACTAATTTGGACTGGAGAAATAGATGCTAATACCCTGGATGAATTTTCATTATTAGTTGAAAAAAAATTGGGTCGATCTCCTCAAGTATTTGGAAACTTAAAGTCTAGAATCAAAAAAGTTGCGTGGTGTACTGGGGGTGCACAGAAATACTTCCATGATGCGATTAATCTAGGTGTTGATTTGTTCATTACCGGAGAAATTTCTGAACAAATACCTGCTATGGTCAAAGAATCAGGTGTTTCATATATGGCCGCTGGGCATCATGCCACTGAAAGATATGGTGTTCAAGCGCTTTGTCAATTTCTAGCTGAGAAATTCAATTTAGAGCATGAATATGTAGAAATACCAAATGATGTATAGTTTTTACTTGACTGGTATAATATGCGCTTTTTTTCAAACAGATAATTATGAGCAAGAAATTTGATATTGCAGTAGTAGGTGCCACCGGTGCTGTGGGCGAAACTATTATCTCTATATTAGAGCAAAGAAACTTCCCTATCAATAATCTTTACCCACTTGCTTCTAGCAAATCAGCTGGAATGAAGATTCAATGTCAGGGCAAGACTTGGACTGTTCAGGACCTAGACACCTTCGATTTTACAAAAGCTCAGATTGGGCTTTTCTCTGCAGGAGGTTCTATTTCAGAGAAGTATGCCCCGAGGGCTGCTGAAGCTGGCTGTATCGTTGTTGATAATACTGCTCACTTTAGACGTGATGAGGATATTCCTTTGGTAGTTCCTGAAGTGAATGCTCATGCAATCGCAGGTTATACAAAAAGAAATATTATTGCGAATCCAAATTGTTCAACAATTCAAATGTTAGTGGCTCTGAAGCCAATCTATGATGCCGTGGGTATTGAGCGTATTAATGTGGCAACCTATCAAGCTGTATCAGGAACGGGTAAAGCTGCTATTACGGAACTTACAGAACAGACAGCTAAGTTGCTTAATGGTCAGGATGTTGAAAATGAGGTTTACCCAAAACAAATTGCTTTTAATGTGATTCCTCACATCGATGTATTCCAAGATAATGGGTACACCAAGGAAGAGATGAAAATGGTTTGGGAAACTAAGAAAATCTTCGAGGATGACAATATTCTTGTCAATCCTACTGCTGTCAGGGTTCCAGTCATTTATGGTCATTCTGAAGCGGTACATATTGAAACAAAGAAAAAAATCACTGCTTCTGAGGCTAGAGAGATTTTATCCAAAGCAAGTGGCGTTACTGTGATGGATGATAGAAAAGATGGTGGTTACGCAACCCCATTTGAAGAGGCTACTAACAAGGATGATACTTTTGTGAGCAGAATCAGAGAAGACATTACTCATGAAAGAGGATTAAATATGTGGGTGGTTTCTGATAACATTCGAAAAGGTGCTGCCCTAAATACAATTCAGATTGCAGAAATTTTGATCGAGAAGTATCTATAAGATGATAAAGGTTGATAGAAAAACAAACGAAACTGACATAACAGTTGAGCTTGAGCTTTATGGTACTGGCAAGTCAGATATCAATACGGGTGTCCCATTCCTTGATCACATGCTGGATCAAATCGCTCGTCATGGCTTAGTTGATTTGACGATTAAATGTGATGGAGATACTGATATTGATGATCATCATAGCGTTGAAGATGTTGGCATAACTCTTGGACAGGCATTTGCAAAAGCAATTGGGGATAAAAAAGGCATGACGCGTTATGGTTTTTCCTATGTGCCCCTTGATGAGGCTCTTTCTAGGGTGGTAATAGACCTCTCCGGTCGTCCAGGCTTAGAGTTGAATGTTAAATTTACCAGAGCCATGATTGGCAAATTCGATGTTGATCTTATTGGTGAGTTCTTCCAGGGTTTTGTAAATCATTGTTTGGCAACTGTTCATATCGATAATATTAGAGGTGTTAATGCGCATCACCAAGCAGAGACCATTTTTAAAGCATTTGGTCGCGCTCTTAGAATGGCAGCTTCGCCTGATTCTAGACAATCTGGAGTAATTCCTTCGACTAAAGGGTCCTTATAAGTGCAAAGAATAGCCATTATTGACTATGGCATGGGCAATGTTCGGTCAGTTCAAAAAGCGATTGAATTTGTATCTCCTGATGATGAAGTCTTACTGACTCATGATAGAACCTATATCGAAAATTCTGATAGGGTGGTTTTTCCAGGTCAAGGCGCTATTGGAGGCTGTATGAAGGTTCTTAATGAATTGGACCTTACAGAATCTATTAAACAAGCTGCCAATGAAAAACCTCTTCTGGGAATCTGCCTGGGGCTTCAAATGCTTTTTGATTGGAGTGAAGAGAATGGCGGTACTGATGGATTATCTATATTTGAAGGCACAGTCAATCATTTCCAAAGTAATTCACTAAAAGTTCCTCATATGGGCTGGAATACAGTGCGTCAAACTAAAGAACATCAATTATGGGAGGGTATTAATGATAATGCACGTTTTTATAGTGTCCATAGTTATTATGCGAATCCCTCAGCAGATGTTGAAGTTGGGTCAACAAATTACGGTATTGACTTTTGTTCTGCTGCTGCAAGAGGTAATATTTTTGCTGTCCAGTTTCATCCTGAGAAGTCACAAAGAGACGGTTTGAAATTATTGGAAAATTTTGTTAACTGGCAAGTTAATTAATAATTTTTTGATAACAATTTAGCACTCCACCTAGATAGGATCTACCAAAGAGATTTAAGTGATTTAGGTAATGATAAATCATATAGATTGGTTTTCTTTCCTCATGATTTTCTTCGAAAGGAGATCTCTTTTCGTAGCTTTGATAAAACTCTTTTGAAAACCCACCAAACATATAGGTAAGGGCAAAATCAGCCTCTGAGTGACCATAGTAGGATGCAGTATCAATAAAGTAAGGTCCACTAGAGGTCGCAACATAATTGCCTGACCATAAATCACCATGAAGAAGAGTTGGGCGAATTTGAATATTTAATTTCCTGTAAATAGAATCCTTGAGATTCATTAAATTTTTGTATTGTTCTAATTCCAGCAGATTGTTTTTCTTTGCAAGATCAATTTGAAATTTAATACGATAGTTCCAGAAGAAATCAGCCCAGTTCTTAATGTTCTTTTTGGTTGCATTTTTTTGAGGTGTAGATCCAATCTTGTTATCAAAGATGAAACCAAAATAATCATTGTGTTTCAGGTGAAGTTCAGACAGACTTCTTCCGAGCTCTTTTTGGATGGATGGATTGTAGGATTGTTCGATCCATTCAAGGATTATGCAATGAGTTGTTGAGGCAATAACTTTAGGTGTTTTAACATGTTCTCCAAGAATTCGTAGCTCTTCTGCTTCATGAATAAGATCATTATTAGAGTTATTTTGTATCTTGATAAACACATTGGAATTATTCTTCAAATTAACTTTATAAGAGTCGAATAATCCAGTACCAATCGATTGATAAGTATTAATTTCTTGATGGGTGTGCTCTTGAATCAGCTCATCTAAATACATTTATTATTTAAACATCTCTTATAATTTTCATAGTCAAATGATGAATGATTCTTCTGAGCTGAGAAAATCATTTCCGCAATACAATCTATCAGAGTATGTTCTACTTCATGAGGGTCTTTAATTTTTTCGAGAAGAGAGTCGTATGCCAATCTCACTTCAATCGGTTGATTAATAGATAATTGCTCCCTTAGGGCTAGATGAAGATTGATGTGTAAAAATGGGTTAACCTGACCATGTTCAGGAAAGTATTCCGCATCAGTAGTTTGTATTAGATGATGATACTCGGGATGAAGCTTGATGATTTCTACGAGTTGAAACTCCATGGGATCAAGGCCCTCATTATTTTGAAATTTCACCCAGGCATTTGACAAGAATGCTCTTTGCTCACTACGGTTTTGGCTATAAAGCATTTCCCTATTATAGGGGTAAATCGATTAGAGATTTTTTTCTTCGTACTCGCAAAGATCAAGAAGAACACACTCATTGCAAAGCGGTGCTCTTGCTTTACAGGTATATCTACCATGAAGAATCATCAAGTGATGAGCAGGAACTCTATAGTCGTCCGGAATGAATTTAACCAATTTCTTTTCAACTTCGAGAACAGTTTTTCCACTGGCAATAGCGGTTCTATTGGCCACCCTGTAAATGTGAGTATCGACAGCTATAGTTGGATGCCCAAAAGCGGTATTGAGAACTACGTTAGCTGTTTTTCTACCAACTCCAGGGAGCGCTTCAAGATCTTTTCTAGATTCAGGCACTTGAGAATCGTATTTATCGATCAAGATTCTACATGCTTGAATAATATGTTTTGCTTTTGAATTGAACAAGCCAATAGTTTTGATAGTGTCTCTTAGCTTGTCTTCACCAAGGTCAAAAATTGCCTCTGGTGTATTAGCCATTGGAAAGAGTTTATCAGTTACTTGATTAACACTTTTATCCGTTGCCTGAGCTGAAAGGGTGACAGCAACTAATAGCTCAAAAGGTGTCGAGTAGTTTAATTCAGTTGTTGGGTTAGGTATTTTTTTCTGGAGACGACCAAACATCTCCTCTCTTGTTTCTGCGTTCATTAACCTTACTTCATACTTTTTCGCGAAGCGTAGATTATACCTTTATTTTTCTTTTTTCACAAACTTCAGCAATTTTAAAGAAACGAATCACCGTATTTTTCAAGTTCTTGAATAACAGATAGATTTACTTTTCCTTCTTCTTTCATTTTGGCTAGCTGTTTGTAAAAATCGTCAATGTTTAAGTATCCATATTCGCCGTTATGAACTCTTGATTGCACAGTTTCGAACCACAATTCTTTTTCGTTCTCATCAAGTGATTTAGGATAATTGCGAGCCTTGAAATTAAGAAAAAGTTTATTAAGTTTCTTGTCCTCGAACCGAGGCTGAAAAGAAACAAGATCTGCCTCATTTAGATTTTGTATTTCATCAGAAACTCTCCTATCATGGGCGCTCATGAAATTATCATAAAGGGCTTGATCTTCATCATTTTTTGGATAATTCATCTCGTCATCAGAAAAGAGCTCTTGAATAATCCTTTCAATCTCAGTTGCATTTTTTTTCATGAAGTCTACTTTTTCAAGAATATCAGACATATTTAGCTTGAGTTGATTTTGAATTGTTGGAGAAAGTTTGTAGATGTTCGATACAAACATTGGACTTGAATTGAATTTAATAGAATGTATTTGTAGTTTCTCAAGCCCTTTCGGAAGTTTAGATTTAGGTGTAAAGGCCAACAACTTTAATTCATCAACTTCTAGGTCAAGAAGAATACTTGGATCCTGATCAAGATTAAAGACCAAGGCGCAATCTTTTTGAATAGGATGATAGCATACTGGCAGAACAATCCTAGTGCAGCTTAAAGAGTTTGGGAAGTTTTTAGAAGTGTATAAGGTGGGTTCAAAAAGTTTTAATTGGTTATTGACTGTATTCTTATCTCGAAGAGAGAGAGCATATTCATAAAATTTTGGCTGGGTTTCTTTAATCTTTCTGGCAATTGCAATCGTTGCTCGAACATCTGCAAGAGCATCGTGTGCATTAGAATGCTCAATACCATTAGCGATTGATAATCGATCAAGTTTGAAAATGGGCTTGCCATAGTCATCATGAACCCATTTCAAAGACTCATCTTTTTTAAGTGCATAACACATCCTGACAACATCCAGAATATCCCATCTCGAGTTATTATTTTTCCAATGCCAAGCATATGGATCTAGAAAATTTCTGTAGAGAGTGTAACGAGTAAATTCGTCATCAAATTGATTAGAGTTATAGCCTACAACACAAGTTCCTGGCTTTGAAAATTCTGTGTTTATTTTTGAGATAAATTCATGTTCAATAACTCCTCTATTTTCACAAATCTGAGGAGTGATTCCTGTTATTGCGCATGCCTGGGGAGAAGGTAAGCAATCATTGGTCGGCTTGCAATAAAACATAAATTCCTCAATCTTATTCAGATTGAGGTCAGTTCTTATTGCAGCAAACTGGGAAATTCTAGAGGTCTTTGGATTTATACCAAAGGTCTCATAGTCATACCAAAGATATGAGTTCATTTAAATTCTATAAAAGATATTTAAATGAATTATACAAAGAAACTTTATTTTGGAACTACGTTTACTGCCTGAAGACCTTTATCACCTTCTTCAACCTCAAAATCAACCTCTTGACCTTCGTCAAGTTTCTTAAATCCACCTCCTTGGATAGATCTGAAATGAACAAAGATATCTTCACTACCATCTCTTTCAAGAAAACCAAAACCTTTTTTTACGTCAAACCACTTGACCTTACCTGTATAAGTTGACATTAAATCAATACTCCAAAAAAAACAAATACTAGAAAACTAGTGTTGACAAGTTTATATTAGATTTAGAATTTAATAAACCTTATTTGAAAAGGGTTTTCATTTAATCCAAATGGTTTTGATATTCACAAATTCATGCATACCAATCTCTGATAATTCCCTTCCATATCCTGAGTTTTTAATCCCTCCAAAAGGCAGTCTTGGGTCACTTTTCACAATGCCATTTACAAAACTTGCACCTGATTGAATTTGTCTAGCTACATCTTCACCGCGATATGGGTTTTCAGTCCAAACACTGCCTCCAAGCCCGTAAGGGGAATCATTCGCAATTCTAACTGCATCATCCTCATCTTTCGCGCGGATGATAATTGCTACAGGACCAAATAATTCCTCTTGATAAGCACGCATTCCAGGTTTAACATGATCGATAATTGAAGCAGGGTATCCTGCATGTGTATTCTGATCAATCTCACATCCGCATAAGGGGATAGCACCCTGACTGATAGAATCCTGAACTTGTTGGTGGAGTTCATTTCTCAAGTCTTGCCTTGCCATTGGAGGAAGATTTGTAGAATTATTAAGAGGATCACCAATTTTTAAATTTTCAACCGCTTCTTTAAACTTGGGAATAAATTGGTCCGCAATAGAATCTAAAACAATAAATCTTTTTGCGGCGATACAACTTTGACCACCATTTAAAAAGCGCGAGGCAACTCCAACTTTAACCGCCTGATCCACGTCACAATCATCAAGAACGATAAAGGCATCTGATCCTCCGAGTTCAAGGACTGTTTTCTTGAGATTGGCACCTGCGGTTGCAGCAACTTTACTTCCTGCAATTTCACTGCCGGTTAGTGTCACTGCTTGGACTCTAGAGTCAGCAATTACTTTTGCTGTATCGTCACGACTAATCATCATGGAAATAAAGGTACCATCAGGGAATCCAGCATCACGAAAAATCTTCTCAATGGCAAGAGCAGATTCAGGGACATTCTCGGCATGTTTAAGTAAACCAACATTGCCCGCTGCAAGCGCAGGTGCGGCAAATCTAAACACCTGCCAAAGAGGAAAATTCCATGGCATGATGGCCAAGACACACCCAAGAGGTTGGTAGGTAATAAAACTCTTGCTGGCATCTGATTGAATCATCCTATCTGCCAAAAAACCTTTAGCATTAAGTGCATAAAATTCGCATACCCAGGCGCATTTTTCAACCTCTGCCTTTGCCTCATCAATAAGTTTTCCCATTTCAGAAGCCATCATTTTGGCCAGAACTTCTTTTTGATCTCTTAAGGTATTAGCCGCCTGTTTAAGGAGTTTACACCTTTTGTCTAGAGGTGTTTTTTGCCATGAATCTCTAACTTGATAAGATCTTTGTAAAGCATTCTCAATTTCATCACTGTTCCAGCAATCAATCTCAAGATTAACTTCACCATTGAATGGATTAATTGATTTGTAATTCATGATTTCCCCCTTATATCATGTCATTTAATCTAGAGTTGCTAGAACCATTTTATTGAGCAACCCATAGATGGAATTTGTTCTCTAGGACCTTGACCTGATATGGCTACTTCTTTCATTGCTTCAAATAGATCCCTTCTTACATCTTCAGGAGCAGTTTCTTTCCTAGATTCGTCCAATCGACCTCTATATTGAAGTTTAAGATTTGAATTGTAGCCAAAGAAATCAGGTGTACAAACTGCACCATAAGCTTTGGCAATTTCCTGAGTTTCATCAATTAAATATGGAAAAGGAAAGGAGTGTTCATCAGAGATTTTTTTCATATTCTCAAATGAGTCTTCTTCATATTCATCGGGATTATTGGACATAATTGCCACAGCATTAATGCCAAATGAATTTAACTCATTTACGTCTCTGATAATTCTATGACGAATAGCCTTGACATATGGGCAGTGATTGCAAATGAACATCACTAATAAGCCTTTCTCTCCCATGCATTCAGCTAAGTTATATCTTTTGCCATCAACCCCAAGAAGATTAAAGTCAATTGCAGGTTGGTCAAATTGACAAACTGGTGTTTCAGTACTAACCATTCAATTAATTTTTGTATTTTATTGATTTATTATCTTCTGAATTATATACCCAGCCATCATTAATCCAAACATATTTGGGATATATGAAATAGCTCCATTAACTGCCCTAGGTCTTCCTGAGGGCACCCCTTCAGAATCTTTGTTTTTTGTGTGAGGTAGGGCCTTAATTTGCTGCTCAGTAGAGAACACAACTGGAAGACTGAGGCAAGATTTGCAACCTCGTAATTCTCTTCTCATTTCTCTAGCCAAAGAGCAATTAAAAGTTTTATTTAATTTAGAGATTTTAATCTGACTAGGATCAAGTCTTCCACCAGCTCCCATTGAAGAAATAATTGGTTTTTTTTCTTTAAAGCAAGAGAGAATCAATGTTTTTTTGCACGCTATTGAATCTATACAGTCAGCAATAAAATTTATTTCAGAGTTTTTTGAAATCTCAATAGCTAAATTTTCATCAATAAATTGATTGATAAGATTGATTTCAATATCAGGATTAATGTCTTTGAGTCTTGAAAAAAGAACATCAGTTTTCTTCCTATTTAAAGAAGAGTTAAGAGCAATAATTTGCCTATTAAGATCCGTTTTTTCAACAATATCAAAATCAACTATAGTTAACTCACCTACACCAGCTCGACAAAGCGACTCAGCACATATCCCACCTACTCCTCCTAGTCCAGCAACCAGAATATGAGATTCAGCTAATTTTGCAAGACCTTCTTGCCCTAATAAAATTTCTGTTCTTGCGCAGCTACCAGACATTTAGATACCAAATAGTTTCTTTGCATTATTATCACAATTCAAAACCGTCTCATCATAAGACAATCCTTTGATCGAGGAAATTTTAGATGCAATTTTTGTTAAATCACCTGGATTATCATCATCAGTTTCAATAAGAATTTTATCCATTGGACAAGTTTGGATAATGGACTCCATCTTTAGATAGTTTGGCTTAAGAATCGCATGGCCAATTCCAAGAAAAAACCCCATGGATGTGAATTTATTTGCCTCTTCTGGACTTCCATAGAAACCATGAATTACTCCATAATTATCTCTTTCACTCAAATGACTAATCACTTCATGGTTGGCTTTTACTGAGTGAATAATGACAGGTAAATTATTTTTTTGGGCTAGATGGAGCTGGTGTTTAAAAAAGTAAACCTGTTTCAATTGATTAGATTTATGATTGGGGGAGAAATCAAGACCGCATTCACCAACCGCAATTGGTTTGTTTTTTTTTATTTGAATTTCTAATAAATCAAGATCAAGATCAGAGTGCTGGTCAACATACCATGGATGAATGCCCAAGGCAAAAAAATCAAAAAGAGCCACCTTGCTCCAATTCTCTTTTCCTATTGAGGGGACTATTGTTTCTTCTGTAGAGAAATCAAAATTTTTAACTTCATCAAAATCTAAATGAGCATGAGTATTAATCATATTTTTTTGGGGATGATATTAGCTAAAAATTTTTAAGAAATAATTTGCAAAAAGTTATTAAAAAATGTCTATAATACTCGGTTTCGCTTGAAAAGAATAAGTTAAGGTTTATGAAAACTTTTAGTGCTAACGCAAACAATGTAAAAAGAGACTGGTTTTTAGTCGATGCCGATGGCAAAACTCTAGGTAGACTTGCTACTGAGGTTGCTTCTCGTCTTCGTGGCAAACACAAACCTGAATTCACTCCTCATGCTGATGCGGGTGATTATATTGTTATCGTTAATGCTGAAAAGATTCGCGTTACAGGCAATAAATTTGAAGACAAGATGTACCATCATCATACGGGTTATGTTGGTAACCTTAAGTCTGTGTCTTTTAAGGACTTGCAAAACAAAAAGCCTGAAGCAATTATTCAAAATGCAGTGAAAGGCATGTTGCCTAAAGGACCTCTTGGACGTCAAATGTTCAAAAAAATGAAAGTCTTCACTGGACCAAATCACACACACACTGCTCAACAACCTCAACCATTAGAAATTTAATTATGGCAAAGACTGAAACATACTACGCAACTGGTAAAAGAAAAACTTCTGTAGCTAGAGTCTATATGACTAAAGGTTCGGGTAAGTTTCTGATCAACAAACAGCCAATGAGCGAATATTTTGGTAGAGAGACTGCTTCTATGATCATCAACCAACCTTTAGAGACTGTTGAGATGAAAGATAAATTTGATTTCAATATTATGGTTAAAGGTGGTGGCGATACTGGTCAAGCTGGTGCCATTCGTCTTGGTGTGGCTAGAGCCCTTCTAACTTATGATGAAGAATATCGTAAAGATCTAAGAAAAGCTGGTTTCCTTACTCGTGATGCTAGAATAGTTGAACGTAAAAAGGTTGGTAAGAAGAAAGCTCGTAAGAGTGAGCAATACTCTAAGCGTTAATCCCCTTATAATCCATTTTCTCTGTCAAATCTAGAGAGTTCATTACTGGTAATGACTCTTCTAATTCTATCGACATATTCATAACCAATTTCAGCGTAATTCGTCAATCCTTCTGACAGACTTAGGCCGGTAATGCTTTGACTTTTGGATCTCTTATCTTGTCTTATTTTTCTAAGAACTTCATAGGATTTATTTCTATTTATAGAGAGGAAGTAGAAGTCAATTGCTTTTTCAGGGGAAGAAAATTTTGCCACTTCATGAGTATCTCCCTTGTCTCTTTTTTTAGGTATGACTCCGCAACCTCTCTCAAAACACCATAATC
>VMBT01001392.1_pt1 | contig 12923 bp, 13 predicted proteins | sample 4404301 | NCBI WGS metagenome assembly VMBT01 (sample SAMN12238535, study PRJNA552566) | marine metagenome | isolation source: Coastal seawater | place: USA: coastal Georgia, Sapelo Island | collected 2008-08/2009-08
TCATTAAGAGCTCGGACGACTTCATCGATCATTCGGTCGTCATGATTTGGGCCAGGTGTAAAACGTAGTCGTTCTGTACCTCTTGGTACGGTTGGGTAATTTATTGGCTGAACATAAATTCCAAAATCTTCCAGTAGGATATCACTAGCCTGCTTGCAAAGTTTGGGATCGCCCACAGGAATGGGGACTATATGGCTGACAGAAGGTAGTTGCGGAAGGCCTGCAGCAGAAAGTCCGTCTTTCATTAACTGAGCTTGTCTCTGCTGAGCTGCGCGCTCTTGCCCGCTTAATTTGAGATGACGCACAGCAGCTAACGCACCCGCTGCTAACGCGGGGGCAGGAGCAGTAGTAAATATGAAACTAGCAGCATAGGATCGGATAAAATCTACGGCAGCCTCAGTTCCGGCTACGTAACCGCCAACAACCCCAAACGCTTTGGCTAGAGTGCCTTCTATCAGGTCCACTCTGTCCATGACACCGTCACGTTCAGCAATGCCTCCGCCGCGTTCCCCATACATTCCAACAGCATGAACCTCGTCCAAATAAGTAAGAGCTCCAAATTCTTCTGCTAGGTCACAGATTTCAGAAATTGGAGCAATATCACCGTCCATTGAATAAACGGATTCAAAAGCAATTATTTTAGGACGAGCGGGATCAACTGACTGTAGGAGACGACGTAAGTCTGTCATGTCATTGTGTTTAAAAATATGCTTTTCAGCACGGCTTGTTCTTATTCCAGCAATCATCGAAGCATGATTAAGGGCATCTGAAAAAATTACAGCATTTGGAAGCATACCGCCCACAGCACCAAGAGCCGCTTCGTTTGCAACATATCCAGAGGTTAGAAGCAGAGCCGCTTGCTTTTCATGGAGATCAGCTAGTTCTTGCTCCAATTCAACATGAAAATGATTGCAACCTGCTATATTGCGTGTTCCTCCAGCTCCTGCGCCTTCAGTTCTGAGAGCACTTTCTGCGGCTCGAACTACATCGGGGTGCTGACTCATTCCAAGATAATCATTGGAACACCAGTTAATGATGTTCCGCTTGCTACCGTCAGGATGATGCCAGATAGCGCGGGGATGCTGTCCTGCTAAACGTTCTAAAGCTGCAAAAACGCGATAACGACCTTCATCTTGAAGGCTTGAAATTCCACTTTGGAAAAAAGCTTCATAATCTTCACGGTTCATATTGTTTAAAATCTTTTATTACCGGAGCAAGAATGAGGATGATCCCTAGCATGAAATAGGCTCTGACGCCGACTTTTTCCATAAGGTCAAATCGTAGCGGATTAATGTAAGCCCCAAATCTAAATTTGTTGGTTGTTAACTCATAAACCGGCCACCATTAACATCTAATGCAGCGCCAGTGATGTAGCTGGCGTCATCAGAAGCAAGAAAAAGAATAGCAGAGGCAATCTCCTCTGGTCTTGCTGCTCTTTTCATCGGTATTTCTTCCATGCGCAATTTCTGTTCATCTTCAGGAAGGGCGCGGTATCGGGTCTCAACTCGCTCTGTAAAAACTGTACCTGGAGCTACAGCATTTATGGTTATCCCGTACGCTGCCTCTTCAAATGCTAGTTTTCTGGTGAAACCTAGGACAGCTGCCTTTGCCGTTGAGTAATGAAGATTTGAAATTTCAGAAATGCTGCGCCCGGCAATTGATGCAAGATTTACAATTCGTCCATAACCCTGCGCCCTCATGCTTGGAACAATCGCTCTCGTGAGGAGAAAAACACTAGTCAAATTGATATCTTGAAATTGACGCCATTCATCAAGACTCAGATCTTCAATTGGCCTGGGATTGCCGCCAAATCCAACATTATTGATTAAGATATGAGGTACGCCGATTTCTTTATTAGCCTTAGCTACCGCTTCATTCACTTGATGCTCATCGGTAGCCTCGCAGTGAATAAAACAGAGTCTGTTTGCTGAGGCACCTGCATCATTCCGCAGAGCGTTTGCAAATTCTCCATCTTCGGGCTCTTTATCAATGACAACAAGGTTGCCACCTTCCGCCAAAAATCGGAGAGATGTGGCCTTGCCTATGCCTTTAGCGCCACCGGTTAGAATTCCGGTTTTACCAGCAAACCTTCGGCTCATTTCCATTTTTTATTCTCCTTTAACGCCTGGGTACACACGCTGACCATATGCTTTACGGAAACCTATCGTTTCATTGTCGCTTGGTTTTGCAAAGGATAGAATAGGGGAAGTATAAGATCCCTGCATGAGGTTGCGAAGTGATACAGCTGCTTTCCCTTGCTGGATTAGAGCTGCAACACCGTTAATAATTGGGGCTCCTTTACTTGTTTTGTGGATACCTTGATCAGCTACGATTGCCATTACAACGCCACCTGCAGCAATAACCACTTCAGCGCCAGCATCTACCGTTTCGTCCGCGGCTCTAATGAACCTCTGCAGCAGAGCATCTGTTGCGTCAGTGCTAGATCCTGCTGCCTCTAACTCGGCCATAGAAGGTACTTGCATGGAAGAAATTTTAGAAACTTTATCTGACAGCCTACGGCGATTAATCACATCCCAAAGGCGAGGCTCAAATTTTTTATTTATTGAAACAAATCCAAGTGTTTCTCCCATTGTTTCAGCAGTCTGAAGTACGGTCTCACCTAGGCTTATCACTGGGATATCTGCGATTTCTCTAGCTTCGCGAAGTCCTGGATCAAATAAGTTGCCTATTAAAAATGCATCATAGCCTTCTTCTTGGGCACGATGTACGTTCTCCAAAATTTCAATAGTTTCTAAAAATGCAAGGTACCGATACTGATCTCCTGTGCCGCCTTGGCGTCTGATCCCATGAACATCTACCGAAAAATTTGGCCCGGCCGCAGCGTCTATAAGGCGCTGTAGTGTCGCCCGGTACTTCGGGAATGATCCTTCTCTAGTTACACTTTGGTACCAGAAGCGCATTGGGCATATCCTCTTTATAGTTCAGAATATTAATATCAGTTGATTCCAAAGGCTGGATGTAAAAATGTCGGACGATAAAACCATAAAGAGACTTGAAGCGCGAATTAAGTTGCTAGAAGACCGCGAAGAGATACGGTCGTTGAGAGACTCTTATCACGCTGCAATAAATGATGGACGCTATAGCGATATTGCAAAGCTTTTTACTGATGATGCCTATGTAAAATTGGGATACTTATCCGAAAGCCATGGAAAGGCTGAAATTGAGGCTACTTTTCAAGGAATGGAGGAAAGAGACCGATTTTTCATCAAGCAGATGATTCATAGCCACAGAATATTTGTAGATGGAGACCGGGGAACCGGTCATTCCTATTTAGAGGCTAGATATGGCAGGTTTGGTGTCTCGTATCTTGTTTCTGGTCGCTATGATGATGTCTATTATCGAACGGAGGCAGGTTGGCTGTTTAAAGAAATGACAATTGATTTCTATTATACGGTACCAAACGGTGTTGGATGGACGGGGGACGAGCTCCATTATCTAAAGCCAAAATAATTAATGAGTGATAGGGGCAAAGAGGTTTTCTGATCAAAAATTAAATTAATAATGGGTTGTAAAACAATATTTTTATTGATCCTTTGGATGATTTTGCCCATCAAATTTAGTTACTTTAGCTGTTGAGATTATTTGAGAGAAATTATCAAGACAGCGAATATTCACAGTAAGCCGTTCTGGCGCGCTCCTTGGCCTTCCGTAAATATGTATTCCGCATTTTTTACAAAATTTATGTTCAGCCACATTTGAACCAAATTGGTACATGGCCAAAGAATTTGAGCCCTTAAGTATGTTGAGCTCATTGGTTTGTACTGCTACGTGCAAAATACCTTTCTTTTGACAGATGGAGCAGTTGCATTCAGTTATATTTTGTATGGGAGATGTTTTAGAAATAACGATCTCCACATCGCCGCAATGGCAGCTACCATGATAATTAAACACGCACGTTTATTCCTTGTGTTTTAGAATAGATCACAATGTGGTCTCAATTTTGGCTATCGCGGCGTCTACATCAGGAGCTATTTCAAACAGATCAAAAATAGATTTATCCATGAAACCATTATCGACACTATTTTCCAATGTTTTTAAGAAATAACTCCAGAATTTGTTCGTATCTATAAGTATTATAGGCTTTTTATGAAGTTCTAATTGCTTCCAAGTTATAATTTCAATTGTCTCATCTAAAGTTCCCACACCACCAGGTAAGATCAGGAAAGCGTTTGCGATGCTATACATAATTTGCTTTCGATCATGCATCCCTGAAGTTGTGATGAGGTCATGAAGGCCTTCGTGCCCAGCTTCGCGGATGCGAAGAAATTCTGGAATTACTCCTATTACTTCACCTCCCGCTACGATGGTCGAATTCGCTACCTCGTCCATTAAGCCTACGCCACCACCGCCGTAGACCAATCTCCAACCACGTTTTCCAATAGCCGTTCCTGTAGCTACCGCGGTGGTGCGAAAGTCCAAATTATTGCCCTTTCTGGAACCACAGAACACGCAGACGTTAAATTTTGTTGTCATGGAATGAACCAATTGAGCTGTTGTGACATGAGTCCTCTTATAAAAACATTAATTGCAGTGCATTATGTGACATTGGCTGAAAAACGCTTAGAGCAGGCTTCGCGGGAGGGTTTGACGTCGTGAAAAGGTCTTGGTGGGCTCGACTCCTAACAATAGGGATAATAATCGGCGGTGTTTATTACAGCCAATTAATAACAAATGAGCCAGCCGATGGCGAAGCCCAAAAAGTTGAGATGTCGCCTCGGCCAACTACTCCAACGGAACAACCTAATGATGAAGCGCTAAAGAAGGCACTCAACGACGCTCAAAAAGTCTTAAGCCGGACTAATGAGACCAAACCGGACGTCACAGCAACCAGTCAAAGCTCAAATTCCTCTAAAATGGATGAGGGTGAAAAAGCGGCTAACGATAATCTACCCCGATTTGATGTGGCAGAAGTCGATGAGCTTGGGAATGGAGTATTCTCGGGTCGTGCATTTCGAAATGTGCGGGTCTGGTTGAAGAAGTTGGATGGCTCAGTAGTTGGAGAAACAGTATCTCTTGAAGATGGAAGTTTCACTATTCTCACAAATACTCCCTTGCCTGAGGGAGAAAGCGTACTGGCATTAGTTGCAGAAGAAATTCCTGGCGGCGAAATAAAAGTAGCTTCCGAAAGATTAGTTATCTCGAGATTTCCCGGAGGACCGGCCCTTATTGTGGCGCAAAAAGATACTGCAGACACTGTATCTAGAATATTGCAAGAACCTGTAACTAGAAAACCTTTCGATACGGCTCAAAAAAGCGAAGATAATGCGTCAGTATCAAAATCTAACGCCTCTAAAGAGAGTGCCGAAGGCAAGCTACTAAAGATAAAAATTATCGATTATGACGAAAAAGGACGTTTAGCGATTAGTGGGAAAGCTAAACCCGGTTCGAAGATAAGTATTGAAGTTAATGGTAGGACCATTGGCTCGACCAATACTGATGATCAGGGGCAATGGTCGCTCACAACCATCGAGGGTATGGCTGATGGGGCCAATAAAATTGTGGCTAAAGCCTCTTTGGGCGATGAATATTCTACCACAAGTATGCCGTTCGCCCCTGATGAATTAGTCCAGAAATTTCCTAAGGGGCGATTGGTTGTGGTTCAACCCGGGAATAGCCTATGGCGGATTGCAAGGCGCACGTATGGATCAGGTTTTCGCTATACTGTGATCTTTGCTGCAAACAGGGATCAGGTAACTAATCCAGATCTTATTTATCCAGGACAGGTTCTGCACACACCACCAGTTAAATAATCTCCATTGAGAGCTCTTGAGTTCTTGGGCCAATGCAACAAAGGCTATCATGCAAGAAGTTTGCTAATTCGAGCAAAAATTAAGGATTTTGTGCATAGATCAGTTGATCGTTGAGGGCTTAATGGAGATTATTACTCCTGATTTTTAAAGTTCCAGTGGGATGATCAATGCCAACGATACGAGTAAGCCAAGTAAGTGAAATTGAAGATGGCGGAAAAATAGTCATTGAAGCTGATGGCGAACAAATTGGTATCTTTCGGATTGGCGACGATTTTTATGCCTGGAAAAATAGGTGCCCACATCAAGGCGGTCCAATCTGCCAGGGAAGAATTTTTAATAAAGTAATTGAGGTCCTAGATGCTGACTTGAAGAGTAGGGGGCGGGATTATGATGAAGAGAGCACTCATATAGTCTGCCCTTGGCATGGGCTTGAGTTCGATATACGAACTGGGCAATTCGCTGGCGCATCGGACGTTAAAATAATGGCCCTCGATGGGTATCCAACCCAGGTTCAAGATGGTGATGTTTATGTCATCATCTGAAGATATCCCAAAAGGAAACGATCCAGCAGCAGATCTAGAAGCAATGTCTGGCCGCGTTTGGGAAGATGCCAAAGCTCTTCTGGCAGAGGGCGAAGCGGGCCGTATTTCAGATGTAGCAGTTGCAAGGATTATGACGGCTGCATTAAAGCTTTATGCTGCAAAAGCTGATGGGGAGATGCGGAGCCCTAAAGCAGTGCTTGGTGAGAGTGACGAAATTTTAACGCCTACCGAGGCTTTAACGTCGGTCACAGAAATCCTGCGAGCCCTAAGACTAGGACCGATGGAATTTGGCCTCTGGTCTCGCCGTCGTCCAGAAGATTATCATGATCTCCCACCAGAGCCTCTCAGTGATTAGTGTGTTGTTAAAGTATTTCTAGAAAGGAGACAGGCAGTGGACGCAAATATAATTTCGCCAAAGGTAATGCCCGTCCAGGAAATGGACGTCTATACCGATACTCGCGATTACCTCGCGCCTGCTCGTGAAGACGCCCGGAAAATGGGGTTTGCGGATTGGTTTATCTGCGACATCGATGCCCACCACTTAGAGACTGTACACTGGCACGAAGTCATCGAACACATAGAAGACCCTGTAGTTCGTCATCAAGCAATGACTTATCAAAAAGAGCGCTTTGGGGCGCCACCTTATGGATTAAATGGTGACCTTGGTCTTCGATACCAGGATGTAGGGGGGCGAATTCCTCATCAATCTGGTCAGCGTGAGAAGGTGGAAGAAGGCGACGTCCATAGAGATGTTGTCTTAACTCGTCGCGCTATGGAAGCGATGTGTATCGATAAAATGGTAGTTTTTCCAACCCCGATGCTTTTTCTGGGGATGCACCCTCAAGTGGAAATGGAGGTGTTGCTTACTCGTGCTTATAATCGGTGGCTGACAGAACGGGTAACCCCGGGTGATGATGGTATTGGAGCATTGGCCCTTCTTCCATTTAACTCGCCTGAAGATGCCTGTCGTACCGTTGAGGATTTTGCAGACAAACCTGGCGTTATCGGATTTACGGTAACCTCAACTCGATACAAGCCTGTGCACGCAAATGAGTATATGCGGCTTTATCGTATGATTGAGGAAACGGGAAAACCAATTGCTTTTCATGCGGGCTACCACTGGCAAGACCCTTCGTTAGCGACATGTAATAGTTTTCTAGGAATGCACGCACTTGGATTTGCCTGGTGCAATATCGTTCATATGACGAATTGGATACTAAATGGAATTCCAGAGAGGTTCCCTAATCTAAAATCGGTATGGATTGAAAGTGGTCTTGCGTGGGTTCCATTTGTAATGCAACGCCTCGATGATCAATATTTAATGAGGATGTCCGAGGCGCCTCTCTTAAAGCAAATGCCCTCTGACTATATGCGCCAAAATTGTTGGTACACTTGTCAGCCAATGGAAAAGTCTAGTGAGGTGGGTCTCAAGGCTACTTTTGAGATGATTAATGCTAAGACCCAATTGCTTTACGCATCGGACTGGCCACACTTTGATTTTGATGCACCACGTGTCATCGCGGAAATTGACTGGTTAGACGAAGAAGCGAAACGAAATATTCTAGGAATGAACTCCGCTCGTTGTTTTGGTTTTGAACCAAAACTGAAGTGGAAATGATAAGCTCGTTTAGCGAAACAAAACTAACTTTTTTTGTTATGCCTTATTCCCAATCTTTGGTTCCTCTTTTCGGATAAGGCGACAGATATTTTCCTTATGTCTAAGGATAATGAGTATCGCTATGAGGGCTGTAGCTTCCGTCAATTGCCTGTCACCAATCAGAACCGCTGTTATCGGTGCTGATATTGCGGACAATAAACCACCAACAGAAGATATTCTTGAGAGAACCACAGAAGTTATCCAAACCGCACCTGCAACGAGCCCGATTGGTGCTGCGAGTCCAAACCCAACACCCAAAAATGTTGCAACACCTTTTCCGCCTTTAAATTTAAGCCATATAGGGAAGCAATGTCCTAAAACTGCGCCATAGGCAGCCAGCGTAGCTAGGTCTGGGCCACCAAAGTGCCATCCTAAGACAACAGCAGAGGTACCCTTTCCAATATCAAGAATAAGTGTGAAAGCAGCTAAACCTTTTCGGCCAGTTCTTAAAACATTCGTCGCACCGATATTACCGGAACCTATTGTTCGAATATCTCCAGCACCAAATAGCTTTGTTAGTATAAGTCCGAACGGTATTGAGCCTAGAGTGTAGGCTGCTAGGAAGCCGAAAATTAAAGGCCAAATGAAATCCCAACCTCCTAAGGGATATATCATTATGTGATGCGTCCATCATAGACGATACGGCCATCCACCATCGTTACCATGATCATTCCTTGAACAGGACGACCATCGAATGCTGAGTTTTTTGATTTTGAATTAAGTTTGTCTGAGTCAACTTTGAAGGGCCGGTCAATATCAAAAACGACTATATCTGCCGGACCGCCTTTCTTTAAACTTCCTCCTGGAAGGCCAAGAAGTTTTGCTGGGTTTACTGTCAGCTTCCCTAGGAGGTCGAGTAATTCAATTTCACCCTTATGTACAAGTTCAAGACACACTGGGAGCAGAGTTTCAACACCCACAGCACCAGGGTTGGCTTGAGCAAAAGGTAGACGCTTTGACTCTTGGTCTTGAGGCCAGTGATCACTTGCGATGACGTCGATAGTTCCTGCCTTGAGGGCTTCAACAATAGATCGACGATCATCTTCTGATCTCAATGGTGGTGATAGTTTTGAAAAAGTTCGATATTGTAAAATCTCAGTCTCATTTAGGGCGAAATATGCTGGAGCGGTGTCAGCGCTAACATTCAGGCCACGTGATTTCGCTTCTGCAATTTTATCGACAGCGGCAGCAGTCGAAATATGCGCAGCGTGATAGCGAGCGCCTGTCATTTCAACAAGTCGGATGTCACGTTCCACCATCATGACCTCTGCTGCGGCAGGTGCCGCAGATAGACCTAATCTGGTCGCAAATTCACCCTCAGTTGCTACCGCAGACGCTGTTAGTGTTGGCTCTTCGGGGTGCTGAATGACTAGAGCGTCGAAACCACTGGCATAAGATAGAACGCGACGCATCATCATGGCGTCTGCAATAGCAATGTTACCATCTGTGAAGGCTCTTGCTCCCGCCTCCTTTAACAATCCCATTTCAGTGAGGCGTTTCCCGTCAAAGCCCTTAGTGGCGGCGCCATAGACAAAAATTTTAACTCCACGAACTTCGCGAGCACGTCTTGCAACAAATTCTACGACTGCAGCGTCATCGATTGGAGGCTCAGTATTTGGCAGCCCAACTAATGTTGTGATGCCTCCTTTAGCAGCTGAGGCAGAAAGGCCGTCGATAGTTTCTTTGTGTTCTTCGCCTGGTTCACACAGGTGAACCCGTATATCTACGAGGCCAGGGGATAGACATAGACCTTTGCAGTCTAAAACCTCGGCATCTGGAGGCGGATCTCCAAGGTTTGGTCCAAGATCCGCAATTTTTCCATTCTCAACGAGAAGTCCACCAACAACATCCAGATTACTCGCTGGGTCTAAAACTCGGGCATTTTGGAAGAACATACGCTTCATTCTGCCGGCCCCTCATTACCCGTGAGATCTCTTGTTAAGAGATCAAGACATGCCATGCGTACTGCAACGCCCATCTCTACCTGCTCTTGGATTAGGCTGCGATTAATGTCATCAGCTACATCTGAGTCAATTTCCACACCTCTATTCATCGGGCCAGGGTGCATAATAAGCGCGTCTGGTTTAGCCATTGCAAGCTTTTGGCTGTCCAAACCAAAAAATCGAAAGTACTCAGTTGTGGAGGGGACAAAACTTCCACGCATCCGTTCTTGCTGAAGTCGCAACATCATGACGATGTCTGCATCTTTTAAACCCTCTGAAAGGTTAGAATGGACGGTTACTCCGTATCGTTCTACCTCAGCTGGTAAAAGAGTACGGGGCGCCACCAGCCGTACCTCTGCACCCATAGTTCGAAGCAAAATCATATTTGAACGGGCAACGCGGCTATGAAGAATATCGCCGCATATTGCGACTATAAGGCCAGAGAGTTTTCCCTTACGTCGACGGATTGCAAGAGCATCTAAAAGAGCTTGTGTTGGATGCTCGTGCGCACCGTCGCCGCCATTAACAACTGAGCAGCGCACTTTTTGCGAAATCAGACCAACGGCTCCAGATTCAGGATGTCGAACAACCAATAGGTCGGCATGCATTGCATCTAGGGTTAAGGCTGTGTCTAGGAGTGTTTCGCCTTTTCGAACAGAGCTCACTTCCGGAGAGATATTGATGACATCCGCCCCTAATCGTTTTCCAGCCAACTCAAAAGAAGTGCGTGTACGCGTCGAGTTTTCAAAAAAAACATTAATAATTGTTCTTCCACGTAGCGCGTCACCTTTTTTGTTTGCACTGCGATTAAAATCGACATAGCGATCCGATAAATCCAGAAGCAAACCAATTTCGGCGGGTGAAAGGCCCTCGATACCAATAAGGTGGCGAGAGGACAGCGACTCAGCAGATGGCATTATCATAGCACCGCTTATAATCCGCGAATTAACCGCTCGCTATACTAAAAACTGTGGACTGTTAAACCACAGTTTCAGATCCAACAAAATTTTGGTGTTAGCAGTTAATTCTGTTTAAGCATGCGAATAAGCTATGATCGAACTTTAACGTAGGAGCCTGGCGCAGCCTCAATACTGCTTAACTTACCTTTGCCTGGAATACGGGCCGGAACTTTTTGACCAGTATTACTTAGGATCCAAGATTGCCAATCATTCCACCAAGAGCCAGGTTTTTCAACAGAGCTCTCTAGCCAATCTTCTTGTTCATCTAATTTTTGCTCGTTAGTCCAGTAGCTATATTTCTCTGCAGTAGGAGGATTAATTACCCCTGCGATATGTCCTGAGGCAGCCAGCACAAATTTTGATTGACCACCAAAACGTTTCATACCCTGATAAACGCCTGGCCATGGAGCAATGTGATCCTCCTTAGTGGCTAGGAAGTATGTTGGAACATCAATATCGCCTAAATTAATTGGTACATTACCCATAGAAATACCGCCTGGCTCACGCATCAAATTTTTTTGGTACATATTTCTGAGATAAAAAGAATGCATTGCTTCAGGGAGCCGTGTGGAATCAGAATTCCAGAACAATAAATCAAAAGGAAAGGGCTCTTTCCCCATTAGATAATTACTTACTACAAAAGACCAAATTAGGTCGTTAGAGCGTAAACTATTAAAAGTTGACGCCATTTCAGCACCGTCTAGAAACCCTTTGTCGCGCATTTTACGTTCAATGGCTTGAATTTGATCTTCGTCGACAAAGACTGAGAGTTCGCCAGCTTTTTCAAAGTCGACCAGCGTTGTGAAGAAGGTGGCGCTAGCAAAGCTGTCCATATTCTTTTTGGCGGCGTAAGCCAGTGTTGCGGAGAGTAAAGTACCCCCTAAGCAATACCCAATCGCATTTACCTTCTGGACACCTATATCTGTCTTGATGGCTTCTAATGCGGCAAGAGGGCCATCCATCATGTAAGAAGTGAAGTCTTTGTGTCTCAGTTCTTCTGTTGGATTTATCCAAGAAATTACATAGACACTGTGACCTTGATCTGTAGCCCATTTAATAAATGAGTTTTCTGGACGGAGGTCGAGGATATAAAATTTGTTGATCCATGGAGGAACTATTAACAAAGGTGTTTCAAATTGGGTTTCAGTAGTGGGCTCGTAATGTATCAATTGCATTAATTCGTTCTGGAAGACGACTTGGCCCGGAGTTACTGCGATATTCTCGCCAACAGAAAATGCCTCCATATCTGTTTGGCTAATACGAAGCTGCCCATGCCCGCGCTCCATATCGCTTAGGATATTCTGCAGGCCTTTGAGTAGATTTTCTCCACGTGTCTCAAGTGTTTCTTTGAGAACAGTCGGGTTGGTTGCTACAAAGTTGGTAGGGGATATTGCGTCAACAAATTGGCGGGTAAAGAAATCAACTTTTTTTGCAAGATGGGGCTCAAGCCCTTCAGTATGCCCCGTTTGATCTACTAACCAACGTGACGTTAGAAGATACGATTGTTTTATGTAGTCAAAAATTATGTTGTTTGACCACTCTGCGTCTTTAAAGCGTCGGTCGCCAGCGTCCGGAGTAGCGACAGGTGCCGCTTCATTTCCAGTTATCCGTTGGAGTGTGTTCTGCCAGAGAGAGGAATACTGAGCCCACAGATCTGCTTGTGCTTCGATCATTTGAATTGGGTTTTCCGCAAGCTTCATTGCATACTGCATGAACGTCTGCCCGATAAGCATAAATTCCTGCTGTGTTTCACCTGTATTTAATTTATCTGCATTTTCAGTGAAATCAGCAATTAATCTCTGGCTTCTCTCGGCAATGTCGGTTAGCTCTTCTGCAAGGCGGCTCAATGCTTCCGGAGAAGTCGGCTCTGGAATAGTATTCATCGGTCCCTCCAAAAATGTTGCACTGCAGCAAGCAACAAGTAGATGTGTTAAAATGCAAGTATTTGCAACGTTATTTATGATTTTAGCCGTTGCGGCGGGCTGTCGCGGCGATTACCCAAGCTTGGGCTCTGCGCCAGTTGAAGCGCCTAACTCCATGGTAGAGGCGAG
>VMBT01001396.1_pt1 | contig 12904 bp, 13 predicted proteins | sample 4404301 | NCBI WGS metagenome assembly VMBT01 (sample SAMN12238535, study PRJNA552566) | marine metagenome | isolation source: Coastal seawater | place: USA: coastal Georgia, Sapelo Island | collected 2008-08/2009-08
CATACAATTTTCATTACATGCACCAATTCTCACAATACGCTATTTCAGCTAATTTACTCACTGCTCTTAATAAACTTAAGTTAACGAACGCAACCCCAATTCAACATATGTCTATTCCCTTAGCATTAGATGGGCGAGATTTATTGGGGACAGCACAAACTGGAACAGGCAAAACCTTTGCTTTTGGCATTCCTCTTATAAATCACTTAATAAAAAGCATCGATAATGCTGCAATCATCTTAACTCCTACAAGGGAGTTAGCAACACAAGTGCTCGTTGCTCTTAAAAGTTTAACCCAACAATCAGATAAATTAGATACCGCACTTCTTATCGGGGGAGACTCAATTGAAAAACAAATTAGACAATTAAAAAAAGCGCGTTTAGTTGTCGGCACCCCAGGTCGTATGAATGATCATTTAAAAAGAAAGAGTTTAAAACTTAATCAATTCAATTTTTTAGTACTAGATGAAACAGATCGAATGCTAGACATGGGATTTATCACAGACATTAAAACCATTATTAGCCATCTACCTACTCATCAGACATTATTATTTTCTGCCACCTTGCCAAAAAAAATATCAGAAATGGCCCAAAAGTTTCTCAATCAACCAGAGCGTATTAGCGTAGGAGAAACTAATTTACCTACAATTAATATTTTACAAGAAATTCGTAAAATTAATCAAAGTGAGAAATTTGAACAATTAAAACTAGAACTTTTAGAAAGAACAGGTTCGGTCATCTTATTTGTTAAAACTAAAAGGAGTGCTGATAAAATTGCCCGCCAATTACGATCTGATAAATTTAATGCAGAAGCTATCCATGGAGATTTAAGGCAAAGTCGTCGTGATAAAGTAATGATGAAGTTTAGAAAAAATGTTTTTCAAATTCTTGTGGCTACTGATGTAGCTGCTCGAGGTTTAGATATTCCCTTGATAGAACATGTTATAAATTATGATATTCCTCAAAACCCCGAAGATTATATTCACCGTATTGGAAGAACGGCAAGAGCAGGAGCAAAAGGAAAAGCCCTTACTTTTATCACTCCAGCAGATAAGAAAAACTGGGGTTTAGTTGAAAAACTGATTAATCCTGATGGGCCTCAAGAGAAAAAAAAATCAAACCCAAAAAATTCAAGAAGAGCAAAAGCAAAAAAATCTTTTAGAAAATTTAGAAAAAAAACAAAGCAATCTAGGTGATTTTATAAATCTTGAATGCTCATGCCGACTTTATTATAGCCGTTATCAACATATAAAATCTCTCCAGTTACACCCTTCGATAAATCACTCATCAAATAAACGGAAGACTTGCCAATATCGTCCAAAGATAAGGGCTTTTTAATAGGAGAGTTATCAATTGTGTAGTTATAAATTTGACGGGATTTATTGATAACTGCGCCCGCTAAAGTTCTCATCGGACCTGCAGAAATGGCATTCACACGAATTCCTCGATCGCCCATATCCACTGCTAGGTATTTGATAGATGTTTCGAGAGCCGCTTTAGCAACACCCATCACATTATAACTTTGCATATAACGAGTTGAGCCATAATAAGTCAGCGCCATGACGGAGGCATTATCATTCATCTTGGGTGAAAAAATACGAAGCATTTCTGTTAAGGAATAAGCAGAAATGTGAAGTGTTTTTAAAAAATTATCTTTTGTTGTATGAAGATATTTACCGGATAATTCATTTTTATCAGAGTAGGCAACGGCATGGACAAAAAAATCAATATTATCTTTCATTCCATCACGAACACTTTCTAATGAAGCAGTATCAGAAACATCACAAGGCATAATGCCAAGACAATTTATTTTTTGGGAGAGAGGTTCAACTCTTTTTTTAATAGAGTCGTTTTGATAGGTAAGGTACATACTGGCCCCTTCCTCATGTAAACATTTAGCAATTCCCCAAGCAATAGAGTGATCGTTAGCGATCCCGACTACTAGTCCTTTTTTTCCTTCTAAAACTTTAGTCATTGTAGCTGGTTATATAAATTGATGCGTTTGTTCCACCAAAACCAAAACTATTAGAGAGAATAGAATTGATCGTGACATCATTTTTATTTTCTCTGAGAATATTCATTCCCTCTGCCTGCTCATCCAAAGTAGTAATGTTTGCAGACTCCACCATAAAATTATTTTCCATCATCAATAATGAATAGACTGCCTCTTGAACACCTGTGGCGCCTAAAGAGTGTCCAGTTAAAGATTTTGTTGAGCTAATCGGAGGAACGTTATCTCCAAAAACTTCTCTAATGCCTTTGAGTTCAATCATATCTCCCACAGGAGTTGAAGTTCCATGGGCATTGATATAATCAACGGGACGACCTTGAGTAGCCATTTGCATACATCGAACAGCACCTTCTCCTGAGGGTTGAACCATGTCGTGCCCATCAGAAGTTTGCCCAAAACCTTGAATTTCCGCGATAATATTAGCACCTCGAGACTTCGCACTATCTAAACTCTCCACGACTAAAACACCGGCACCACCGCCAATGACAAATCCATCACGATCAGCGTCATAAGCTCGTGAAGCCACTTCGGGAGTTTCATTGTACTTACTGGAAAGAGCGCCCATCGCATCAAATAAAATGGACATGGTCCAATGCGTCTCCTCACCACCACCTGCAAAAACAATTTCTTGTTGGCCGTGGCGAATTAAATCATAAGCATTACCAATACAGTGCAAACTTGTAGAACAAGCAGAACTAATGGAATAGTTCACTCCTTTAATACCAAAAGGAGTTGCAAGAGTAGCCGAGTTGGTGGAAGACATGGTACGAGTGACCATATAGGGTCCAATTTTCTTTACACCCTTTTCACGTGCAATATCAAAAGCTTGTTGTAATTGATAAGTAGAAGGACCTCCCGATCCCATAACAATTCCTGTATTAGGATTAGAAACTAATGATTGATCAAGTCCTGAATGTTCAATGGCTTCTTGCATCGCAATATGATTGTAAGCAGCACCTTCACCCATAAAGCGTAAAATTTTTCGATCTACATGTTCTTCGGTATTAAGATTAGGTTTGCCATGTACATGACTTCTCATTCCTAACTCTTCGTATTCTTTACAATGACTGATTCCTGATTTGACTTCTTTAAGACTTGTTAAAACTTCTTGTTTGTTATTTCCAATACAAGAAACAATACCGTAACCGGTAATAACAACTCTTTTATTACTCATTAAATAAACCTACTTTGAGATCATTGGCATGGTAAATTATTTTATCTTGATGGATGATCTGACCATCGCCATAACCAATCGAGAAACCTTTTTTGCTCATCGACTTTTTAATATTAACCTTGTACTGAATGAGTTGCTTGTCGGGTTTAATTTCTTCAACAAATTTTATTTCACCCACACCTAGAGCTCTTCCTTTGCCAGGGTAGCCGAGCCAGCCTAAATAAAAACCTAACATTTGCCAAAGGGCATCAAGACCTAAACAACCTGGCATTACAGGATCTCCTAAAAAATGACATTCAAAAAACCATAGGTCGGGTTTAATGTCTAATTCTGCAATGATTTCGCCTTTTCCGTGCATTCCCCCATCTTTGTTGACTTGGGTAATACGGTCAAACATAAGCATCGGCGGTGCTGGTAATTGAGCATTTCCTGGGCCAAAAAGATTACCTTTTCCGCACTCAATTATCTCTTCATAACTATAGCTAGGTTGAGGTGTGAAACTGTTCATTTTAATGCGGGCAGTTAATTTCGGCTAATTGTAGTTTGTTTATGTCTGATGTCAAAAGGTCTATCAAGTTGATTTCACTCTTTAAATCATTCGATGAATTAGCAAGTGCAAAAATAATTTTTGTACACGCAAGACTCGTTACAAATCCCGCTACAGGACCGATCATAGCACTATTTAAACATCGATGATTGACATCTGTTTGTGGAAACAAACAGGCAAAGCAAGCTGTTGTATCTTTTTTATAATTTTGAGAAAAATAAATCCCCTCCGTTGAGTTAATAGAAATAGAAACATAAGCAATTTTATTTTTTTTACAAAATTGTGAGGATAAGATTTTATTTTCATGGTTATCAGTACAATCAAAGATAAGATCAAAATTTTCATTTGTATGTTCTTTTAAATAATTCTCATAAGTTGTTGGATGGCTAATAATCTTAGTAATGTCATTTATTCTTTGAAGCTTATTTTTGGATACTTCACTTTTAAATGCCCCCACATCTTCTAGCGTATAATTAATTTGTCGATGTAAGTTTGACTCTTCAATTTGATCGGGATCAATTAAATGGACTTCCCCAATACCTGATCGAACAAGATATTGAGAGGCAACAGTTCCAAGCGCACCTAAACCAATAATGCAAACTTTTCTTTTTGAAAGATTTAGTTGTCCTTGTTCATCAATTCCTGGAACAAGAATTTGACGACCAAATTGTTCAATTAAATTATCACTGAGTTCCGGTTGAGCCAAATCCTCCACTTCCTCTCTCAGAACCAGTCAGTTCTTTTACTAATTTAAATTCTATTCGTTGGTATTGTGCTACCACCATTTGGGCAATTCGCATTTCATGTTCGATGACAAAAGGCTCATCTCCGTGATTAATTAAGATGACCTTAATTTCTCCACGATAATCAGCATCAATAGTGCCAGGACTATTTAAAACGGTAATTCCCTGTTTTAGAGCCAGACCACTGCGAGGTCTTATTTGTACTTCAAAACCCTCTGGAATTTCAAAATAAAGACCCGTGCCCACCAACACTCTTTGTTTAGGCTCAAGTGTAATGCTTCCATCAGGCAAGTACGCCCTTAAATCCATTCCAGCACTAGAACTAGTTTCATAGGCAGGCAGTTCGATAGAGTCATGGGCAACTCTAACTTTCATTTCAATAAAATTACTCATTCTCTGCTTTTAATATATGTCGTAGGACTTGATTAGCAAAGGAGGTCTTAGTCACATTACCAATTTGATGATAATGACCTTTTTTATTAAAAATCCCTCCGTTGTTATACTTATTATTAAAAATATTATTTTTGGAGATGGGATAATTTAATACAAGATAATCACAGTTTTTCTTTTTTAATTTTTTCAATGCATTGGCTTTAACGTCATTTGTTTCATAAGCAAAACCCACGGTGATCTGAGGACCAGAGGAGATATTGCTGATTGTTTTGAGAATATCGGGGTTATTTTTTAATTTTAAAGTAAGGTTTTTATTCCTTTTGATTTTTTGTTTTTGATAATTTTCCACTCGATAGTCTGCCACTGCTGCATTAAAGATGGCGAGATCAACGTTTTTATTTTTTTTTGCAGCCTTTAACATACTTTCTGCATTGGGCGTAAAAATATAAGAAATCTTTTTAGAAACGATGGGCTTTACTTGAAGATAGCCATGAAGACAAATTACTTTGAAGTTATTCTTAATCAGACTTTTGATTAACGCCATCCCTTGTTGGCCAGAAGACTCATTCGTAATATAGCGAACTGGATCGATATATTCACGAGTAGAACCAACAGTTATAAGAGCAGTTTTCAATTAACTGAGCTGTTTTAAAATTTCACTTGGATCAACTAAACGACCACTTCCATATTCACCGCATGCAAGTGAGCCATCATCAGGGCCAATAAAATGATGGCCATGATCTTTTAAAAGCTGAACATTTTTTTGTATCAGTGAGTTTGCCCACATTTCTTTGTTCATAGCGGGGGCAATAAATATAGGTTTGTTAGCAGCAATCATGCAAGTTAAGGCAAGATCATCGCATAAGCCTTGAGCAAATTTAGAAACAATGTTAGCAGTTGCTGGATACACAACAATATGTGTATTGTCTCTGGCTAATTGAATGTGTCCAATATTTTTTTCCATATCGAGATCAAAAAGTTCGCTATAAACTTTCTTTCGACTGATCGACTCAAGTAATAAAGGGGAAATAAACTCAAAAGTATTCTTGGTTGCAATAATTTCATAGTCAATTGATTGCTTTTGAAACTCTCGAATAAGATCCAGTGCTTTATAGCAACCAACACTACTGGAGATGATTAATAAAATTTTCATTTTTTCTGCACTATATATATGTTGTTCGCGCCTGAAAGGAAATCAATAGTTTCAACATGTGTAAAACCTATGTTTTCCAATTCATTTTGAACTTCTTTTGGAGAGGGGAAGGCTTTAATACTATCTGCAAGATATTTATAGCTATGACGATCTTTGGCAATAATGCTCCCGCTCAAAGGTAAAAAATAATCAAGAAAAGCTTGGTAGGGTTTTTTGATGAGATTGGCTTTAGGTAAGCCGAATTCCATAAATAAAAAATATCCATTTTTTTTTAAACATCGAAAAATCTCTTTGAAGCCTTGTTGTCTGTTTTCATAATTGCGCACACCGTAGGTGCAAGAAACAATTTGAAAAAAATTATTTTTGTAGGGAAGTTTTTCTGCGTATCCAACTTGATATTGAATATTTTTATCAGCATTTTTTTCTTGAGAGACTCGATGCATTTGTTCGATCGGGTCTATCGCATATAAATTTTTTTTAAAAGGAAGTAATTGAAAAATATCACCCGTGCCACTGGCAATATCTAAGATTTTTTCTGTTTTTTTATATTTTGAGATTAATAAGTCAGCATAATATTTTTTCCAGAGTCGATGGATACCAAAGCTCATGACATCATTCATGAGGTCATATTTAGCATGAGAAACAGTTTCAAAAATATCTGTTATATTATAATTATTTGAATTACTTTTATTATGCATGCCAGAGTTACCCGAAGTAGAAACTACAATAAGATATTTAGATTCAAAAGTTAATGGAAAAAAAATTTTATCCATTACAACATCTAAAAAAAAACTACGTAAAAACTTACATATAAAAAACTTTTCAGCCATTGAAGGAAGTACTATTAAATCCGTTGATCGAAAGGCGAAATATATTGTTCTTACTTTAAAACCTCTTAAGTATTTAGTGATTCATTTGGGAATGAGTGGTCGATTAAAATTTTTTAAGAAAAAAAATTATATTAATGAAAAACATGATCATGTTGTCATGGAATTTTCTCAATTCAATGTTGTCTTTAATGACCCTAGGCGCTTTGGAATGTTTTTTATGTTAGAAGATGATCAAGAGCTTCATAATTTTTTTCAACATTATGGTGTAGATTTATTACTCGACTCCATTAACTATGAAAATATTTTTCTTATTTTTCAAAAAAAGCATGTCTCCTTAAAACAAATACTTTTAGATCAACGAGTCTTTGTGGGCATTGGTAATATTTATGCTAATGAGGCACTATTTCATAGTCGACTTCATCCGGAGCGCAAGTCCAATACGTTGAGCAAAGTTGAAATCAAACAATTAATTCGCTCTTGCCGTCATGTTTTAGAACTTTCTTTAAAAAATGGGGGCTCATCCATTAATGATTATAAATCACCCGATGGAACCTTAGGTAGTTTTCAAAATATGTTCCAGGTCTATCAACGAACAGAAGTTATCTTGAAGAAAAAGCGCTACCCAGTAAAAAAAATAGTACAAAATGGACGTTCAACTTTTTTTTCTCCGACTTTACAAAAATAAAAAAATCTATATAAGTTACTAACGCAATTAGAAGAACAACCTGTTAATAAAAAAAATAGATGCCACAACATAAATCTGCAAAAAAAAGACTACGTCAATCTGAAAGACGTAGAGTTGTAAATAAAAGTGTTAAATCTAATGTTGCAACACAATTAAAGGCGATTGATAAGCTTATTAAAGATAAAAAAGTAGAAGAATCAATGGCAAAACTTAAGCAAGTAATGTCTGTATTGCACAAGTCTACACAAAAAAAGATTATGCACTTAAATAAGGCATCAAGAACAATTTCTAAATTACAAAAAGACATCTCCGCAATTTCTAAATAATTTTTTTTTTCAAGAATTTTTTTTTATAAAAAAAATTTTTTTTTTATTCTTCATTTCGCCTTTTCATGTTTTAATACACGACCATTCAGAGGAGAGGTACCAAACAAGTGAAAGACGATATTGATCAAGAGGTGGATGTTTCTTGGAGCTTGATTACATCTGAGTTAAAAAAATCTCTCGATAAAGATACTTTTCAAAACTGGATTAAACCCATTCAATTCGAGTCTCTTCTCGATACTTCTTTAACACTCTCCGTTCCCACTCGTTTCTTGCGAGACTGGATTATTAAGAATTATGCACCCGTGATCAAGCGTGCTTACCTCGATCAAGATATCACAATTAATAAGCTATCAATTCTTGTAAAAGAAAATAACAACCGTGTTATTCCTGGTACGGAAGTTGTCCATCAAGAAAAAGAAGAAGATGGAGATGATCATTATTATGATGATATTTCTGCACCGCTCGACCCAATGTTTACTTTTGATAATTTTATTGTAGGTAAGCCTAATGAACTTGCTTATGCTGCAGCGCAACGTGTGGCTCAATCTGAGGTTGTAAGTTTCAATCCACTATTTTTATACGGAGGTGTGGGTTTAGGTAAAACACACTTAATGCATGCCGTTGCTTGGAATATTAAAAAAAGAAATCCTAAAAAGAATGTTGTGTATCTCACAGCAGAAAAATTTATGTATCAATTCATTAAAGCACTTCGCTTTAAGAATATAATGAGCTTTAAAGAACAATTTCGTTCTGTTGATGTGCTCATGATCGATGATGTTCAATTCATTATTGGTAAAGACAATACCCAAGAAGAATTTTTTCATACTTTCAACACATTAGTAGATAAGAAACGCCAGATTATTATTTCTGCAGATAAATCTCCTGCTGATTTAGAAGGTTTAGAAGATCGACTGAAATCAAGACTGGGTTGGGGCTTGGTGGCGGATATTCATCCTCTAACATATGAATTGAGATATGGAATTATTGAAGCGAAAGCTGAGCAAAAAAACATCAAACTAACTAGCGATGTTTTAGAATTTTTAGCAAATAAAATAACCAATAATGTTCGTGAGATGGAAGGGGCGCTTAATCGCTTAGCTGTTCACGCTTCATTACAAGAGTCAGAAATTACCGTCGATTTAGTCAAAGATGTTTTAAAAGATTTACTTCGCACCAACTCTCGTAAAATCACTATTGATGAAATTCAAAAGAAAGTGGTCGAGCATTACAATATCAAATTATCAGATATGCATTCTCCTCGTAGATCTCGATCAGTCGCGAGACCTCGTCAAGTCGCGATGTATTTAGCAAAGTCGATTACGACTCGTTCACTTCCTGAAATTGGGAGAAAATTTGGCGGTAGAGACCATACTACCGTGATCCATGCGATCAAAACTATTGAAGAAATTATGGTAAATGATCCTAGTCTTGCAGAAGATATTGAACTTTTGACTAGAATATTGCAAACTTCCTAAATGGATTTCCGAGTTAGCCGTGAGGCCTTTTTAAGGGTTCTCACTCATGTCAGTTCTATTGTTGATAGTCGTTCGACTATACCCATTCTCTCAAACATTTACTTAAAATGTGAAAATAATCAGATCGAAATCCGATCCACTGATATGGATATCTCCATTCGTGAATTTGTGTCTTGTGACTCTACTAAAAATGGAGAAGCAACTGTGAACTCACGTATTTTGACGGACATTATTCGAAAAACAAAAAAGAATTCGATCGTTAAATGTAAATTAGAAGGCAATCGTTTAATTATTAATTCAGATAATTCTGTTTTTGAATTAAATGCCTTATCGGCTGATGAGTTTCCAAAGTTTGTCCCTTTAGATCCAACGAATTCATTTGAGTTAACTATTCCTCAAATGAAAAGACTGTTTAATAAAACAAAGTTTGCTATTTCTGCAGAAGAGACAAGATATTATTTAAATGGAATTTATTTTCATACCGTCGCTAATGGTTCCAAAACAGCTCTTCGTTGTGTTGCAACAGATGGACATCGATTAGCTAAAACAGAATTAGACCTATCTAATGCTGTGAATATTTCAGGAATTATTCTGCCTAGAAAATTCATACTTCAATTAGACCGCATTTTGGGAGACTTTGAAGGAAAAGTGAAAATGATTTGTACTGATACTCAAGTTAGCCTCGAGGCTGATAATTTTATTATTATTAGTAAATTAATCGATGGAACATTTCCTGATTATGAAAAAGTTATTCCTGTTTCCAATGATAAACTTCTTCAAGTCGAAGCAGAGCCTTTCTTTAATGCTATTGATCGTGTTTCTACCGTTAACCAAGATAAAACTCCAACAGTAAAATTGCAGTTTGAAAATAATAACATCAAGATTATGGCTACTAGCACCGATAGTAATAAAGGTGATGAAGAAGTAGCTGCGAGTTATGCGGCAGAAGCTTTAGAGATACTGTTTAATTCAAAATATATTTTAGACTTACAAGATGTTATAGAGGGAGAGACCATGATTTTAGAATTGTTAAATCAGTCTTCTCCAGTGATCGTAAAAGATCCTAAAGATGCTACGAGCCTATACATTTTGATGCCAATGAGAATATAAGTGGCCCCACCTTTAAAGGGTATTCACTTAAATAACTTTCGAAATTTTACCCAACGACAAGAGAGTTTTTCTAATAGCCACACGCTATTTAAAGGAAGAAATGCAGTTGGAAAAACTAATTTATTAGAGGCGATTAGTTTTTTATGTCCAGGGACCGGTTTTCGAAAAGATACAATTTCTAATTTTAGCAACCAAGATCATAAAGAAAGTAATGTGATCATGAATTATGATTTTGATCATGAAGAGTTATCTAATCACCTAAAAATCGAACTAACCTTTCAAGAGGAAAGATGGTCGAAGCAATATTTTTTAAATGATAAAAAAATACAGCAACAACAATTACTAAAAATTTTTCAGCTTTTTTGGTTTACCGAAACTGATAAAGTTTTTTTTATCAAAGATACTCAATATCAAAGAAATACAATTAATCGTATTGCTTGTTATTTTGAGCCATCTTTATTCCAACTTCTTAATAAGTTTACAAAACTGCGAAGAGAAAAGAAAAAGGTTCTTCAAACAACACAAGAAAAATCATGGCTGGAGTCCATCGATAAACAGTTGATTGAAATAGGGGAGAAAATAATCTCTTACAAAAGAAACTTTTTAAATGAATTTCAAGATTTTTTAAAAAATGAAAATAACCAGTTTTTTCAGTTTGAAATTCAACCAAGCTTTGGATTGGAACATCAGGAGGATTTTTTAATAAAATTCAAACAAGATTTATCAGATGAGAATCAGTGGCCCAAAGACCATAAGTTGCAATCTGATCACGATCCTCAAAAATCAATATTTGAAATTACTCATCAAGGAAAAAAGTTATCGCAGTTATCATCAGCGCAGTCGAAGTTATTGATATTAAGCTTTTTATTACACTGTGCAAAATTCTTGAATCAACAAAAGATTACAATCTTTTTAATAGATGAAATCTTTGATAACTTTGATATGATCAATATTGAAAAAGTTATTCAATACTGTGCAGAAAATAAATTTCAAACCTTTTTCTCAACCACTGATAACTTTGCACTCCAAGGGGTAATAAATAATTTAGAGATTAAAGAAATAACTTAATGGCAGATCAATATTCAGCATCCTCGATTAAAGTCCTAAAAGGACTAGAAGCAGTTCGTAAGCGTCCAGGGATGTACATCGGTGATACCGATGATGGCACGGGTCTTCACCATATGGTTTACGAAGTTCTCGATAATTCCATTGACGAGGCGCTTGGTGGTTATTGTGACTCTATTCAATTGATTATTAATAAAGATGGATCGGCTACTATTACTGATAATGGTCGTGGTATTCCTGTAGACATGCACAAAACTGAAAAGGTGCCCGCTGCTGAAGTAATCATGACTCAACTTCATGCGGGAGGTAAATTTGATGATAACAGCTATAAAATTTCTGGTGGTTTACATGGTGTCGGCGTTTCAGTTGTCAACGCCTTATCCGAAAAATTATCCCTAACCATTCGCCGTAATGGCAAAATTTATAATATGGAATTCAAAGATGGCGTTACCTCCAAAAAATTAAAAGAAGTTGGTGTTATGAAAAAAACAGAACGTACGGGCACCCAAGTTCAGTTCTGGCCATCTAAAAAAGTATTTACAGACATCACTTTCGTTTTAAAAACTCTTGAAAATAGAGTTCGTCAACTTGCTTTTTTAAATTCCAACGTTCGTGTGACCTTGACTGATATGCGCCAATCTAAAGCTGAACCCATTGAATTTTACTATCAAGGAGGCCTAACTTCATATGTACAGTTTCTCAATGCTCGTAAATCTACTCTAAATAAAATTATTCCTTTTGAGGGAGAGAGTGGGGGCATTAAAGTTGAGGGGGCTCTTCAGTGGAACGACGGCTACTCTGAGAGCATGCTTTGTTTTACTAATAATATTCCCCAAGGTGATGGTGGAACACACCTTCAGGGTTTTCGTTCAGCTCTAACAAGATCACTGGTTAGTTATTCAAACAGTGTTGCTGTTGCTAAAAAAGGAAATATAACTTTATCGGGTGATGACGCCAGAGAAGGCATGACTTGCGTTCTCTCAGTGAAAGTTCCTGATCCAAAATTTTCATCGCAAACAAAAGATAAATTGGTTTCCTCAGAAGTTCGCCCCATCGTTGAAAAAGTAGTAGCAGAACAGCTGAGTTCTTGGCTAGAGCAAACACCAGGTGAAGCGAAGAAAATTGTATCGAAGATTGTGGAAGCAGCTAATGCTAGAGAGGCAGCGCGAAAAGCCCGTGAGCTTACGAGAAGAAAAAATGTGTTAGAGTCGTCTTCTCTTCCTGGAAAACTTGCGGATTGTCAGGAAAAAGACCCTGCAAACTCAGAACTATTCATCGTTGAGGGAGACTCTGCGGGTGGTTCTGCAAAACAAGGTCGTGATCGAGCAACGCAAGCAATTCTTCCTTTGCGTGGTAAAATTTTAAATGTCATTAAAGCCAACCCACATAAAA
>VMBT01001397.1_pt1 | contig 12898 bp, 11 predicted proteins | sample 4404301 | NCBI WGS metagenome assembly VMBT01 (sample SAMN12238535, study PRJNA552566) | marine metagenome | isolation source: Coastal seawater | place: USA: coastal Georgia, Sapelo Island | collected 2008-08/2009-08
ACGAGAAATGTTGCGCAGACCGATTAGATATGCACTACCCGCTCATAGGCATCCAATACGCTTTCGTGCATCATTTCCGAGAGCGTTGGATGTGGGAAAACCGTTTCCATCAAATCCTGTTCAGTGGTTTCCAGCTTGCGCCCGATCACATAACCTTGGATCAACTCGGTGACTTCTGCGCCAACCATATGTGCCCCAAGAAGTTCCCCCGTTTTAGCATCAAAAACCGTTTTGATCATACCCTCGGGTTCACCAAGAGCAATTGCTTTGCCGTTTCCGACAAAGGGGAAGCGACCAACTTTAACTTCATATCCTGCGGCTTTGGCTTTCTCCTCGGTGTATCCAACCGATGCGACCTGAGGGTTGCAATAGGTACAGCCCGCGATGCTTTCAGGTTTTACGGGATGGGGATGACCGCCTGCAATAAGTTCCGCGACCATAACGCCTTCATGGCTGGCTTTGTGGGCAAGCCAAGGCGCACCGGCAATATCTCCGATTGCATAAATGCCTTTGACAGAGGTCCGGCAGTATTCGTCTGTCACGATGTGAGATTTTGAAATTTCAATCCCCAACGCCTCCAACCCAAGGTTTTCCACATTTCCAACAATTCCAACGGCCGAGATTACTGTGTCAAACTCTTCGATGGTGATTTTGCCATTCTGTTCGATATGGGCGGTCACGGATCCCTTTTTGCGGTCTAATTTTTTAACGGCAGCTTTTTCAAGAATGTTCATCCCATGTTTCACAAACTGCTTGCGCGCAAACGCGCTGATTTCAGCGTCTTCTACCGGTAGGATGCGATCCATGACTTCGACAACAGTGGTCTTTGCACCCAGCGTATTGTAAAAGCTCGCAAATTCGATACCGATGGCACCAGACCCAATTACCAAAAGCTTTTTGGGCATGCGCTTGGGCTGCAGTGCATGGCGGTATGTCCAAACCAGATCACCATCTGCCTCAAGCCCGGGAAGTTCGCGGGCACGCGCGCCGGTGGCCAGTACAATATTTTTGGCCTTAAGAGTTTCCTTACCCTTTTCGCTGGTTACTTCAATGGTGTCAGTACCTGTCAAACGCGCCTCCCCCATGAAGGCGGGGACTTTGTTTTTCTTCATCAGGTAATCAACACCCTGACTGAGCCGTTTTGCGACTGCCCGCGAACGGGACGTGACTGCCGGGAGGTCATAGTTAATATTTTCCGCACTCAGACCAAATTCGCCGGCTCTCTGCATGAGGTGAAGCACTTCGGCAGAACGCAACATCGCTTTGGTTGGAATACATCCCCAATTAAGGCAAATGCCGCCCATGTTTTCTCTCTCAACAATGGCAACGTTCAGGCCCAATTGTGCCGCGCGAATTGCAGCCACATACCCGCCCGGACCAGCACCAATAATTACAAGATCGAAAGCATGTGAAGACATGTCAAACTCCATATTCCCAAAAATAGTTTAATATTAAACTATTTTTTAATGGAGTACAATCCTGCTTTCGTCAGGTTGTCTTTAAAAACTTTTGAACCGTAAACCCGTAGCCCCCTTTGGCAAGATATTCGCGCTCTGCATTGGTATAGGTACGCTCCAAAGCATCGTTGCGGTAGGGAAACCGACCAAATTCACGAATAACCTCTCGGTGGGCCTTTGCGTGGTCCAATGTTGAAGACCCCGTTTGTGGCATCCTTTCCAAAACAAGCCGAACACAGCGATCTTGATCGGACAAATTTTCTGAATGCATGAGAGGAAGGTAAAAAAATTGTCTTGCAGGTTCGTCAATGCGCAGATCCCACCCTCTTTTTATAGCGGATTTTGCCGCTGCCACCCCCATTCGATCCGTTGCAAATGCATTCTTGTGGCCACGAAACATATTGCGGGAAAACTGATCTGCTAGGATGATATAAGCCAAAGCACCATTTGGATAGGTGAGCCAAAGTCCAAACGATCCATCACAAAGGTCAATCCAGCTCTGATAAAAGCGTTCTTTAATCTTTGTGTCTAATTCAACGTCTGCCTCGTACCATCCCTTTTCTCCAATATCGTCCAGCCAGAACTTAAGAATATTATCTGGTGTCATACCGCTCACCTTCGTTAACAACTAAAATTTCAGTAAATCATGCCAAAGCGTTTTCCCAGTCACGATAAAGAAACACGCAACAATTACACTGTTTCATTCGGATAGTTATCCTTCTTCTTCCTCACCAGCTATATCGACGGCATAATCTTGCGCAATTTTCAATGCGACCGGCGAAGCGCTTGGCGCCACCGCCGCATAAACGCCAGTGTCTTCCACTGCAACGGAGGCCCGTTGCGTCATACGATAAAGTGCGTAAATCGTAAGTCCGCCCATAAGTGTTCCAATGACTAGGAAGAACCCAGACGGGCCAAAGCGATCCATCACCCATCCCACGATCAATGGACCACTGATCGCCCCCAATCCATTTATAAACAAAAGCCCGCTCGAGGCAGCCACCATATCTTCGTAATCTAAAAAATCATTGGTATGGGCAATCAGCAAAGAATAAAGGGGATTTGACATTCCCCCGATCAAAAATGCCGCACCAAGCAGCACCGGAAAACTGAACCAACCAAAGATACCGACAAGCGCCGCCAGTGCCCCCATTGCGCTGACGATTGAAATTAAGACACGCCGATCCATTCGGTCGGAGAACCAGCCGATCGGATATTGTAAAACCATCGCGCCCACATAAAATGCGGCAACAAACGCGGAAATCTGCCCCAGCCGCAGGTCCGCCGCAGCACCAAAAACTGCCGCCATTCCAAACTGAGATGAGAATACCCCCCCCAGAAGAAACATTCCCACACAGCCAAGTGGAGACGACACATAGAGCTGGCGCAGCGTCATAGGGTTTGTGCGTTGGAAAGCTGGTGTCGGGCTGATTGACAAAAGGATGGGTGCAAAGGAGATAGACACCAAAATCGAAATTACCATGAACAGAACATATCCGCCTGGATCGGCGACAAGCAAAAGCCCCTGTCCTGCGACGATACCTGCCATTTGCACAATCATGTAAAGTGACAGTGCCTTGCCTCTGTTATCGTTGCTGGCTCCGTTATTCAGCCAGCTTTCTGCAACGATGTAGACCCCACAAAAGCAAAACCCAATGATAAGTCGACCAAGGGTCCAGACAATGGGATGCGCAAACAGCGGGAAGATAATCAAAACTGCAGATATGAAAGATCCCAGCGCTGCAAAAACACGTACATGTCCAACCCTGCGAATAAGATCTGGTACAAGTCTGCTGGCGCCCAAGAACCCAACAAAATAGGCTGACATCACGATCGACATTTCAAATGTCGTAAACTGCTCGATTTCTCCACGCACACCGATCAAGGTGCCATGAAGCCCGTTGCCTAACATCAATAAAAGCATGCCCAGCAAAAGAGCCCACGAATTTGACAAAACTGATATCATAACAAATTTCCAAACGGTCCGAACACGCACAGCAGGCTGCGTGCGCCGCTATGGGATAGAATCATTAGAAATGCCACCCAAAATTACCTTTAGGGGAATAAAAGTGACGCATCCCCATAGGAAAAAAACCGGTACCTGTTTTTGATTGCATGCGCATAGACACGCCGAGCATCTTCAATGCCGATCAAAGCCGAGACCAACATCAGCAAGGTCGATTTAGGTAAATGGAAATTGGTCATTAAGGCGTCGGTAACCTTAAATTCAAAGCCCGGGTAAATAAAAATATCTGTCTCACCACTCCAGGGCTGCATTTTTCCACTTTGGGCGGCAGCCGTTTCGATAAGACGCAAGGCAGTTGTACCCACCGGGATAATGCGCCCTCCGTTTCTTTGGGTTGTTAAGATCTCCTCCGTTACCTTTTGATCAACAACTCCAAATTCTGCGTGCATTTTGTGGGATTTGATATCGTCCACTTTAACCGGAAGAAATGTTCCCGCTCCCACATGGAGCGTCACAAAGCTCATTTCAACACCCTTTGCCTGCAACGCCTCAATAACGGTGGCATCAAAATGTAACGAAGCTGTGGGGGCAGCTACGGACCCCTCTGTTTGGGCAAATATCGTCTGATAGTCGGATGTGTCGGCAGCATCTGTTGCCCGCTTTGCGGCTATGTAAGGGGGCAGAGGCATTTGACCTTCCCTTTTGAGCGCCTGAAAAAAAGCCTCTCCCTCACAGTTGAACCGAAGCCTAGCCTGTCCATCCGCTTTGTCCAAAAGCTGTGCTCTTAGACCGTTTCCAAATTCGATCACCTCGCCCAGTGCTACTTTCTTCAAAGGTTTAATCAAAGCCATCCACTCAGAGACATCAGACTGCTTTAAGAGCGTCACTTCAACGCCTGCCCGCCCACCTTGTACAGTGCCGGTTCTAAGACGCTCTCCGCGAATCCGTGCTGGAATGACTTTGGTATTGTTGATAATTAACCTATCCCCCGATCGAAAATGTTCGGCGAGAGAATGGACATAGCTGTCTAAGATTTTTCCCTGTGAATACGCCAAGAGCCTTGCACTATTGCGAGGAACCGCAGGGCGCAAAGCAATCAGATCGTCCGGCAATTCGAAATCAAAATCGCTAAGTTGCAATGCATCACTCGTCATAGTTAGGGGGCGGCCTGCGAAACAGATTTCGAAAAATCGCGGGTGTCAAAGCCGATAATGGATTGATCGACAAAACCGTATTACCGGACTGGCCTTTGAGTTTAAAGTTAAAACCGATCAAACCCTCGCCTTTTTGTGTCACCAGTGACCCGACACCATTGATCACATAAATTGGGGAAATCACCCCCTGCATATCCATCATCTTTGTTTTCAGATTGTAATATCCATCCATCGTAATGCCCATTGAGGGTCCAAATACTGTGAAGTCTTTCAAAATGACCTGGTCTTCTTTGATCCTGAAATTCGCCTCAATTTCGTTGATTGGAATACCCGAGCCTGACAACTGATCGAGCAGACCCACAATGCTAATGCCGTTCAGGAGTTCCGCCAAAAACGGAGCGCCCTGAATTTTTACATCGTCAACCTTAATAAACGCATCTGTTGACACGCCATCCTTGGCCGGCGTGAGCGTCAGCTTTAATTTGCCTCCTGTCGCCCCTTTCACGGCACCAAATTCTTTGAGAAAGGCACCGCCTTGATCAGAGCTAATTTCAACGCCAGTTCTCCCCCTTACCTCACGAAGCGTTCCGATGACTTTCGAACGAGGTCCGATCTGCGCTGTAAACACACCCGATACAGCACCGCCAAGTTTTATCTCTCCTAAAAAATTATCTAGATAGACTTTTTCTGTCACCCGCACTCTGTCAAGAGCTACCTGCGCAGGTATTTTTTCACCTGAAGCAGCGCGTTTGGTAGGGGACGAAAAATAAGGTCGAACGTCAAAATATCCCTTCCTAATGGTCAGCTTTTTGTTGGAACCAATACCACCTTCCACATCGATCAGATCGTTGATCTTAAATGTGTCAAACTCAAAACTGCCCTCTCCGGGCGCAGCGCCTGAAATAGATCGTCCGTTCAATTCAAGACCTTGCGTCTTCAAAAAAATATTTTCAAACTTCAGTCCGTCTTCAATTGTCCCTTGCGCAACAAAATCTGCGGCGGCATTTGATGTTTTTTGCCATTTCAATTGGTCAAAAGATAGCTTTGTCCCGATCAAATCACTTTTAATTTCAATGGCTGGAGGGGCATCTTTTGACAGATTTAGCTGCAATTTCGCGATGCTTGTTCCCGACAGCATGCCATCAGGTAAAGGCAGAGCTATATTTTTAACCAATGTTTCATCAACAGCGAACTCTGCGTTCAAGATCGAAGATTGGCGGACCATATCGTAAACAAATTGCCCATCCAATTCCGTACCGTTGGTCTGGAACTTCCCTTTAAGCTGAACCGCCTCTGGCGTCAGCGTAACCGCCACCAAAGAGCCTTTTATCGCCTTTATGTTTGCGGTTTCCGGCATTTGAAAATCAATTATTGAACCATCTGCGCTATAAGCCACGTCGTCCATCTTGAGATTTTTTTTCATCAGAAAAGAAAGCTTACCAGTAAGCTCAAGCACACCATCCGCCGGAAGAACATCTTTTCCAGTACGCTCAAACACAGAAAGAGGTTTTTGGTTCAAAAGGCCCAGCGTATCGTCTAGGTTTCCATTCACGTTCAGATTTATGGTCGCAAGACTTGGTTTGATTTTCGTATTGGCAACAAAAAATTCTGTGCCTGCAAGACTGATGGCTTTCAATCCTGGAGCCGTGATTTTACCCTCATCCAAGCTGATCGCCAACCTTCGATCAAAGCTTGAAAACAAGCCTCGCGCGTCTTTGACCTCTGGAAATTCCTTTATTGGAGTAAAAATCGTGTCTTCAAAGGCAAAGGTCAAACTTGTCCTTACTGCATTTTTGGCATCATATGTGACATCATAAACGATGTCTGATAGCTCTGATTTTGCAACATTTTCAGAAACCCAACGGCGTTGTGGTTCTTTGAAATTATTGGGCCAATATGTCATCAGTGACCCATAGTCCAAGCGGTCTAGCATCGCACGCACAGTGTATGTCCAGCCCGTCTCATCAGTGCCAATACGCGCGTCCCCGCGAACGCTCAAATCGCGAACTTTATCAAATGCATAAAAATGTTTGAGTTGGACCTCAAAGGGGTTCAGTAAAAGCCGAAAATCAAGATTTGCCACATCAAGAAACTTTGCATCACTAAAAAGTCCCCTTGGGTTAGCCTTGATCGTGTGCAAACGAAACTGCCCAATCAAAGAAGTGGCAACATCGTTGCGCCTTTCCACAAAAGCATCCCCCTCAGCAGAAAAACTCAAATCTGTGCTTTGCAGGGTCACATTATCAAAGGTCAGGGATTGACCGGATGGATGATAGGTAAAATAGGTTTTAAGCGTCGAAAACTCCAAAGGTTTCGAGGCGAGATTTGGTTTGAGGGCGCCGTTTGAAATATCAAGGGTTGCAATAATTGGCTCAAGCGCTCCATTTTCATTAAACCCGCCTCTGAGCGCGCCCGAGAGAGGTGCGTCCAAGGCTGCCAACCAAGCAAACCCCGGCGATTGGCTTGCTAAAGCCTTGGTTGGTAAATCTGTAAACTTAATCCCGAAAGCAGCGGATTTTTGGCCAACTTCGGTGTTTAAATTTGCTTCGACCAAACTGACCGCTGCTCCACCGGATAAAAGCGCAAAATCCGATCTGATAGACAGATCTTTCCCCTCTTTTGTAACGGCGAGCCGCCCACCATCAACCGTCCAGCTTTCCAAATTTTTTGCGTCCTGATAATTCAAGGTCATATTGTGAACATCCAGCGATTTGAAAGACGCTAGAGCAGGCAAAGCGAAGATACTGTCAAATTGTGTCTTGAGGTCGAAAGGTGTTGCAGCTGGCTGCGCATTCGCGCGCGGAGCCCCTAATTGGGCGGTGAGAGCCCCCTCTTCGCCTCGGAACAAAGCGAGGCTCAAACCATCCAGATGTATTTCGGAAATATCAAGCTTTCCTAAAACTGCCTGTTTAAGGGAAAAGACAGCATCAAGTCTGTTCAAAGTAACAGGTTCATCACCAAAGGTGTTGCGCAAGGATAGACCAACAAATATCAGTTGGGGTTTCCAGGATTTGTTGAGCGAAATGCTCACCCCTGCGTCACTGATATCAATATCAGGTGCACCCTGTGACAATTTTTCTGAAACGCGTTCCATAGCCCACTGTGGCAGTTGGATTTGGTTCTCATGAACCAGAAAGATTACGGCAATCAATCCAAAAATTAACGTGGTGAGAACAGCGCCTAAAGCCGCAAAAAGCACGCGAATAAAAGCAGTAAAAATTCTCGATACGACCCGCAACGCACCTGTTCTGTGCGGAGATTTTATATTTGGCTCTTTATTCTCCACGAAGCTGCTCTAATTTGGAGGCGTAACACATAACCCACCTGAGGAGGTACCATGCCCAATCTGCCCTATCCCGCACCAAATGTACACCTGCCACGCGACGGGGAAGGCACAATTGATCTTGCCAAACTCAAGCCGTCCAATGTCGTGCTGTTTTTTTACCCGCGCGACAATACGAGCGGATGTACGAAAGAAGCAACAGGGTTCAGCGAACTTCTTCCAGCTTTCGAGGCGTTGAATACCAAAGTGATTGGGATTTCAAAAGACAGTGTTAAAAGTCATGATAAATTTGTATTAAAACAAGGACTTAAAATTCCCCTGCTGTCTGATGAAAATGATGATATATGTGAAAAATTTGACGTCTGGAAAGAAAAATCAATGTATGGAAAATCCTATTTTGGGATTGAACGGTCTACGTTTCTCATTGACGGCACAGGCAATGTTGTAAAGGAGTGGCGCAAAGTCAAAGTTCCAGGACACGTCGAAGATGTGCTTGCGGCGGTCAAAGCGCTCTGAAAGGAAAAAAATATGCACAACAGCTCCACCATGACACTTTCTGACATGGCAGTTGATGTGCTCAAGACTGCGGATGGGCGCGAAAAAACCGCAAAGTCCCTTGAATATGCCCGTCGTTGGTTTGATCAAAAAGAAAACGATGCGCATATAGAAATCGGGCGCGCCGATCCTCCTGTCGAACCGGCGCGGCCAAATCGACCCGAACTCTTGTCTCCCCGTGATGTGCCCAAGCGAAAACCGGGAACCACAGAAGGACGCATCGCCCTATTGCACGCGGTGGCCCATATCGAACTGAACGCCGTAGACCTTCATTGGGATATCATCGCTCGATTTTGTGAGATTGAGATGCCAAGAGGATTTTATGAAGATTGGGTAAAAGCAGCCGCAGAAGAAAGTAAACACTTCAACCTGATCTCGGACTGTCTTGAACGATTGGGAAGCTATTACGGCGCCCTGCCCGCACATGCAGGTATGTGGCGCGCTGCAGAAGATACAAACGAAGACCTCTTGGCGCGACTCGCGGTGGTCCCCATGGTTCTTGAGGCGCGCGGTCTTGATGTCACGCCAAATATGATTGAAATTTTCAAACGTGCCAAAGATGTGCAAGCGGTTGAAGCGCTTGAAACCATTTATGCCGAAGAGGTAAGCCATGTTGCGTATGGCGCAAAATGGTTTAATTTTTTGTGTGGGCGTCACAATCAAGATCCCAAAGAGGTTTTCCATGCGCTGGTGCGACAATATTTCAAGGGAGCCCTCAAGCCGCCTTTTAATGAAGAAAAGCGTGCCGACGCGGGGATACCACCTGATTTTTACTGGCCTCTCGCAGAGAATGTGCAACCTCCGTCATACCTGTAAATAGAGTATGAAGAGGCGTTAGATTCGCAAATATCAGCCAAATTATGCCCAATTGTTGTTTTTCAATAAGGTCTGTGGTCTTTACGACCCTGAAAGGATTAACTTATATAAACTTCGTGACGAATTTGAACAAAAGGTCTCGCGCGGGCGCAGTTTAGATGGTATGCCCCCTGAAGACCTTTCGCTGGAAGGCGTCTATGTTATGTAGTATGGTTAAACGGGCGACCGTTACTCCTTTAATTAATATCAAGGCGACGAAACATGTTTTCAAAAAGTAAAATCAATGAACCTGCACAGAACGATTATGATGCAGCGAAACCAGCGGGAACGACGTCCTCTTCCTCCAGCGCGTCAGGTGCTGGGGAAGCTCAAACGTCTGCGCCAAAAGCCAAACCACCCGCGTCAGTTATTTCTCAAGATCTTCATGTGATCGGCAATGTAAAAACGACCGGTGATATTCAGGTAGAAGGCACGGTTGAAGGCGATATTAGAGCGCATTTGCTGACCATCGGGGAAACCGCGACAATCAACGGCGAAGTCGTGGCCGATGATGTTGTGATCAACGGGCGTGTGATCGGTCGCGTGCGTGGGCTTAAGGTGCGACTGACGGCAACAGCGCGTGTTGAAGGTGATATCATTCACAAAACAATCGCCATTGAATCGGGTGCGCATTTTGAGGGATCCGTTCAACGCCAAGAAGATCCGCTGAGCAAAACGCCAAGCCAACCAAAAGCGGCCTCTGCACAACCTTCTGCCGCGGCCTCAGCCGCAGCGGCGGCAAAAAACGCTGCCTCCTAAACCGTCTGGTTTGCCCGCGGGATCGAATAGGTCAGTGTCGCGCGGGCAACGGGTTTATCTGAGCCCTCAGAATACATCAGCACGTCCCCAACGGCGAGAGATCTTCCAAGTTTAAGCAATTTGCAATGTGAAATCATATCCGCGTTCGCCACGGGTTTGCGCATGAAATCCAAAGAACAATTGGTTGTGACTGTTAATGCTTCGGGCCCGATAGCAGCCAAAACGCTGAGATAAACGCTGATATCCGCCAAATTGAACATTGACGGACCTGACACCGTTCCACCCGGGCGCAAATGACGCTCCTGCACTTTCAGGCGGACAATCAACAACTCCTCGCTCAGATGATCGATTTCAAATTCGCCGGAGATTTGGGGAAAAATACCTTCGACATATGCCAACAGTGTTTCTTTGTTAAAATGTAAAGACATAGTTGGACCTTTCCTGTATTTACCTTACACTTTGCCCGAATTAGTCAGGAGGGCAAGATGACTTTGCTGGAACGTCACGACAAAAATGCAGTCGCATATCTAAAGATGAATGCACCCGAAAAGCTCAACGCGCTTTCCGAGGCGATGCTTGCTGCGCTTCAAACTGAGTTTGACAGCCTTTCGCAGGACCGATCCATCCGCGCTGTGGTCCTCTCTGGTGCGGGCAAAGCCTTTTGTGCCGGACATGATCTCAAAGAAATGACCGCCGGCCGCCAATCTGACGATGGCGGGAAAGCCTATTTCAAATCACTCTTTGACACCTGCGCCAAAATGATGACCACTATTCAAAAAATGCCACAACCCGTGATCGCCAAAGTCCACGGCATTGCGACAGCTGCGGGGTGCCAACTTGTGTCGAGCTGCGATTTGGCTGTTGCCGAAGACGGGGCGCGGTTTGGTGTTAACGGGGTCAATATAGGGCTCTTCTGTTCAACCCCCATGGTTGCGCTTTCCCGCAATATTCATCGCAAAAAAGCCTTTGAAATGCTGACCACCGGTCAATTTATCGACGCAAAGACCGCACAAGATTATGGATTGGTAAATCGCCTTGCCCGACCTGAAGATCTTGACGCGGTGACAGAAGAGCTCGCAGAAATGATTTCCTCAAAACTCGCCGCTGCCGTTAAAATTGGCAAAGAAGCCTTTTATAAACAGCTCGAAATATCGCTTGAGGATGCCTATACCTACACCGGCGATGTCATGGTTGAAAACATGCTCTACCGCGATACCGAAGAAGGAATAAGCGCGTTTATCGAAAAGCGGGATCCAAAATGGGATCAATAATCGTTTTTTCCTGCATTGCACCTGACGCCTGATTCACCGATAACGCAGACCTTATCAAGCGAGCATCAGGGACAGATGAGAGACATGAGCAAGGTTCTTCATATCGTTGGCGGTGGTATGGCAGGCAGCGAAGCCGCGTGGCAGGCAGCCCAAATGGGTGTTCAGGTCCGCTTATATGAGATGCGCCCAAAGGTGGGCACCTTTGCCCATCAAACTGGGGATCTTGGGGAAATGGTCTGCTCCAACTCCTTTCGTTCGGATGATCACGAACAAAATGCCGTAGGTCTGTTGCATTGGGAAATGCTCAAGGCTGATGGATTAATCATCCACAAAGCTTACGAGCATCGTTTGCCGGCAGGCGGCGCGCTGGCTGTGGATCGCAGCGCTTTTTCAAAAACCGTTACAGAAACGCTGAAAGCACATCCAAACATAACGGTCGTTTATGAAGAAATCACCACCTTGCCCGCGTCTGAACATTGGATTTTGGCAACAGGGCCATTGACCTCTTCATCACTTGGTCAGTCAATTGCGGAAAAAACCGGCAAAGACGCGCTGGCCTTTTTCGATGCAATTGCGCCGATCATTTATTATGACAGCATTGATATGTCCAAAGCATGGATGCAATCGCGCTATGATAAGGGCGAGACCGAAGAAGAACGCAAAGCTTATATCAACTGCCCAATGACGCGCGATCAATATGAAGCCTTTATTGACGCCCTGCTTGCAGCAGAAAAAACCGAATTTCACGAGGGGGAGACCGCGGGGTATTTTGACGGCTGTCTGCCAATTGAGGTCATGGCAGAACGAGGGCGCGAAACCCTGCGCTTTGGTCCGATGAAACCCGTCGGCCTCACCAACCCCCATTGCGATGTCAAACCCTATGCGGTGGTGCAACTGCGCCGCGACAACGCTTTGGGAACGCTGTATAATATCGTCGGATTTCAAACCAAAATGAAGTATGGCGCCCAGACAGAGGTGTTACGGCGCATTCCGGGACTTGAAAACGCTAATTTTGCGCGCCTTGGCGGGATCCATCGTAATACATTTATCAACTCCCCCACCATGCTCGATCAAGAAATGCGTTTGAAATCGCAACCCAATATCCGTTTTGCAGGCCAGATCACCGGCGTGGAAGGCTACGTTGAAAGTGCTGCGATGGGATTGCTTGCCGGGCGTTTTGCTGCGGCGGAAATTTTGGGAATCCAGCTTGCCCCTCTTCCCCAAGACAGCGCTATGGGTGCGTTAATCCACCATATTACCGGCGGTGCAGAGGCCAAAAGTTTTCAGCCCATGAATGTCAATTTTGGATTGTTCCGTCCTATCGAAGGACTAAAGTCCGGACGCAAAGGCCGAAAAGACCGCTACAAAGCCTATACTGACAGAGCAAAATTTGCTTGGCAAAGCTGGCTTGACGCTTCACAACTAAGGAAGAAGGAAGCAATTTGATTAGGCCCGACAATGGCGGATAAGTTTTTAGATAAAGTATATGATCTTGGCGGAAATGACCCGCGCGATATTTATGCAAAATGGTCAGGTACATATGATAGCGAAGTCTCTTCGCACGGCTATGCAACACCCGCGCGATGTGCAAAAGCGCT
>VMBT01001401.1_pt1 | contig 12881 bp, 14 predicted proteins | sample 4404301 | NCBI WGS metagenome assembly VMBT01 (sample SAMN12238535, study PRJNA552566) | marine metagenome | isolation source: Coastal seawater | place: USA: coastal Georgia, Sapelo Island | collected 2008-08/2009-08
GAGCGCTGACTATTTCTCCCCTGCCAGTTATCCCGCGACGCTAACCCTCGGGCTCAAAGTACTCCGCATTGGCGAGAAGTCGATACGCTGGGAAGTCGGCGTGTTTGCATCCGATGCGGAGCAAAGCTGCGTCACGGGTACGTTTACCCACGCCTTTGTCGATCGGGAATCGGGCCGTTCAGCACCGGTTCCTGAGGGAATACGACGCGCCATTGAGTCACTGCCTGAGACCAAGTCTGCGATTGAGCAAACTCGCTAACTGAATCAATCATGGAGAGATATACATCATGCCAAGAGTCAATCTAAGCCAGAGTTCATCCATTGTTACGGGAGGCGCCTCCGGTATTGGTGAGGCGACCGCACGCCAGCTGGCGGAGGCCGGTTCTAAGGTGGTAATCGCCGACCTTAACGAAGAGCGCGGGCAGCAGGTCGCCGCTGAGATCGGTGGCGTTTTTGTCAAGTGTGATGTCACCAAAACCGAGGACGCTGACGCGGTGGTTGCCGCCGCCTGTGAGCTCGGGCCACTGCGGGTTTGCGTGAATTCGGCTGGCCTCGGCCTGCCCGCGCGCACCATCGATCGCAACAATGAACCCATGGATATCAAGGGTTTTGATTTTGTCATTCAGGTCAATCTCGTGGGCACGTTTAACATGCTGAGCCGCGCGGCGGCGGCCATGGCAAAGACCGAACCCATGGATGCAGACGGTGCTCGTGGCGCGATCGTCAACATGGCCTCCTGTGCCGCCTTCGACGGCCAGATTGGCCAAGCGGCTTATTCCGCCTCTAAAGGCGGTGTCGTCGGGATGACCTTGCCAATTGCCCGTGACTTAAGTTCTGTCGGTATTCGCGTCAACACAGTGGCGCCCGGTTTGATCGATACACCGATCTACGGTCAGGGCGAGCCGGCAGAAGCGTTTAAAGCCAAGCTCGGTGCGTCGGTACTGTTCCCCAAGCGTCTGGGTGTTGCCGAAGAGCTGGCCTTTACGGTGATGGAGTGCATCACTAATCCCTACATGAACGCCGAAGTGATTCGTATGGATGGCGGCATTCGGATGCCTCCGAGATAAGCGCTCAGATTATTGCCCGATGGTGTCGTTATCCTCATCGGGAGTTTGGCCAAGTCGTCCGCGCGCACTGCGCTGTTTTCCCGTTGCAGGGATCAGCGGGAACGCCGCACCAAGGCCGTGAAGCGGCATATTGCCGTAGACACATTCACTCTGGTCACGACCCACCACATAGGTTTCATGCCAGATACCCACGGCTTTCGAAGCATAAGCTCGCCGGTTGAATGCGGCCCAGGCGGGTAGATGCTCAGCCTGCTGATTGCGTGCGTAAGCAATAAGATCCTCGCTACTGCGCCAATACTGAATCACCATTGCGTTACGAAGGCCAAAGTGACTGCGGAAGTGCAATAGCCCCAGCGAGGGGTCACGCGATAGTTCGATCAACATCCGGGGCATCGCCAGCATAATCGGCAGCCATTTGTGGATCGCCCACCAGGTATTGATCCTCGCGCCAATCAGGAACACCACGAAGCTATCAGGTAGGTCGGCGGTATGCCTGCCTTGACGAATTGCATAGGGCGCCTGGTGGGTCATGTCATTCTCCCGCCCCCGACAGGGAGCAACATGGGCCATGGACAATCGCACACCATAAAACGATTGAGCCTCAGACGTCACGGTATGCCCCAGACTAGACCACATAAAGCGGCTTTGAATATCAGACAAGCGGCACCCAAAAACATAATCAAACCAAGAGGTTTATTTATTGCGGCATAAGGAGTAGCTTATGCATATAAATTATAACTATAGGTCTAAAAGTATGGTCAGGTCCTGTGCGCTGTTCCTCGTTGGTCTGTGTCTGTCGTTACTGTCTTGGCATTCCATTGCCGACGCTGATCGCTTAAAACCCTTTGTTCTCGCCGAGCGGTCGACACTGGCGTTCGACGACGCGGTGGTGGCCACACGGCAAAAGCTTGCAACCGCGCCGTTTGAGGTAGTGGGCGACTTTTCACCGTATGAGAATGCCCATGTCTTCGTGCTGACCAGCGCAGCGCTACAGACAGCGGCTCAGAAATCCGAATACGGGCAGTTCGGGGCCATTGCACGGGTCGCGGTGACACAAGCCGATGAAGAAGTGCAGATCGCTTTTGTAAACCCGAACTACATCGCCAACGCCTATCGAATGAAAGAGGAACTGACGGATATTCGCGACGCACTGGAAGCAACGCTGGGAAGCGCTGAGGACTTTGGTTCGAAACGCGGGCTCAAAACCAAGAAATTGCGCAAGTACCATTACACCTTCGGCATGGAATATTTTGATGACCCTTATGAGCTGGGTAGCTTCGATAGCCATGCGTTAGCACTGGAGGCTGTGGCCAGCGGCTTGGCAAACAATACCGTAGGACTAACCGAGGTTTACCGACTGGACATGGGTGACGCGACCCTGTTTGGCGTGTCGATGAAAGGCCCGAGAGAAGATGACAAGTACTACGACGATGCGTTTCAGATGTCGATTGTCGACTTCAAGGAGCTCAAGTCGGCGGCTTATTTGCCCTATGAAATTTTAGTGCTGGATGATCGGGTCGTTGCCCAACACATGCGGTTTCGCATGGCCGTTCACTTTCCTGATCTGAGCATGATGGGCAAGCACAGCTTTATGACACTCATGCCGAGCCCAAAAGCGATTGAGCAAGCACTTAAAACCGTGGTGAGCGCTGATTAGTCGAATAGCGCTTGATTAGTTGTTAACAGGTTTAGTTCGCGCCGCCGCATACCCGATTTTGGCAGGTGGAGCAGAGCGCATACCCTGAGCGAGCGGCTGCCCTGTTGGTCCCAATAGGCCCCATGTCAGTCTGGGACCATCCGCTTTATTGCGCAGGTATTAAGGGGTACAATCCCGCCCGCCGTGCGCTCTCAGGCAAGGGTGTTTTACCGCCGATGTGAGCGTTGTCCATGCGGCACCTTGATTGAGGTGCGCGAGAACAACAGCTACTGAGGGCATGGCGTGCAACCGGCGCTAGCAGCGCCAAATCATTTTGTCGGGCAATCCCCCAGCCAGAAAACCACGATCGACCACCAACTTGGCTTCGATCGACCTGGCTTCGATTTGACCGTAACACCGCATCAAAACTGATAGGACAGTTAATGAACGACACACTCACACTGAATAAATTGGAAAAACTCATCGAAGTAGAAAACAAGTTGCGCGGCGAATATCAGCAGCAGCTGGATGCAAAAGACGCAACGATTGCGCAACTCAACAGTGACAAGGCAACACTCGAATCCAAGCTGAGTGAACTTGAGAACACCATCGCCACGCAGCTAGCCACGATCACCGACTTGTCAGGCAAATCTGGTAACAACCAAGCCCTCGAGCAGCGCAATCGAGAACTTCATAATCGCTCCGAGAATATGAAAGAAGAAGTCGCAACGGTGAAGAGCCGCATCAAAGCGCTGCAGAAAGACCTCGCCGCCGACCGTACCGAGCTGGCGGAGCTTAAAAAATACGATCCCCAACGTCTGCGCAAGAATCTGGATGCCTCAAAAAAGAAGCTCGCCGAAAAAACCACCGCTGCAGACAAGCTCCAGAAGCTTCTGAATCAGGCGCGCACAGAAAACACCCAGCTTGAACAAAAAGTCAAAGAGCTGGAAGCGCAGCTGGAGGCGCTCAAGCCCGAAGACTCAGCGCAAGAAGAATCAGCTGAGCAAGCGGCAGCATAAACCTCGGCTAGCCGACACTAAACTGCGGGCGAGCACGCCGCGGTCATCCGCCCGGTGCTGCTCGCTACTCCACCCCATCCCTAAATCCGTATTTGCGGCGAATGTCGCTGCACACATCTTTGCGCATAGTAAACTCAGGAAAACGGGATCAGGAGTAGTGCCATGAGCCTTTTGGATCTTCATTTTTGGTACCGGCAGCAACGCGTTCTGGGCGTCATTAGCATCGTCATCGGGCTGGGTGCCTGGGGCATGGAATTCGCGGGCGCTGTGTACGTGTGCCCGTACTGCCGAGTTCAGCGAACCGTCATCCTGCTATTGGGCTGCGTAATGTTGCTCCCCTCCCCGCGGCACTGGATTGCAAAATATGTGGCTTCGGTGGTGGGCTTCCTGGGTGCAGTGGTTGCGGTCAACCAAAACTTCATGGGATGGGCCAAAATCTCCAAGGGAGAGTTTGCGTTCAATGAAAACCTTTTCATTGATCCCTTCCTGCTCTCGACCGGGTCGCTCTTTATCATATTGGCGCAACTCTGGCTCATACTGGGCAGCTCTGCTGCGCCTATCCAAATACGCACCTGATCAATTTATTCCCGCGATGCCCAGACTACTGGGACAGCAGGTCAACTTCGGGCAGCACTTTAATGCGCTTACGCGCGCCAAGTCGTCGCCACCACTAACCCGAAAGAACGTATGTCTACCACCGTCGACCACATCATCATTGCCGTCACTGATCTGCTGACAGCCACAACTGACTACACCACGCTTCTGGGTAGATTGCCCAGTTGGCAGGGCTCACATCCCGATTACGGCACCGCCAATACCCTTTTCCAACTGGAAAACACGTATATCGAGTTGCTGGCACCAGCCGGGCAAGGACTGGCGACTGAACACATCAATAAGGTGCTCAATGGCCGGGACACACGGTTAGGAGGCCTCGTCTTTGGCACTGAAGACGCCGCGGCTTTTATCGATCACGCCAGGAAACAGGGCTTGGCGGCGTCCGACCCGGTACCCGGTCACGGTGTGGATACCCTTACCGGTGCTGAGCGTCGGTGGCGGAATATGTTTTGGGACGCTAACGCCGCGCGAGGTATTTTTTCTTTTTGTATCGAGCACGAGACGGGTTCATCACTGCGCGAAGCCCCGCCCACCGGCGCAGGCGCATTGACCGGAGTAGATCACGTTGTGGTCAAAACCCAGAGCGTCGAGGCGGCAAAGCGGTTTTACGGTGAACAGCTGGGGATTCGCCTGGCCCTCGAACAGCACGTTCCTGAATGGGGCGGTACGCAACTTTTTTTCAGAACGAGCTCGATGAGTATCGAGGTGATCGCCTCTGATAAAGCACCTGCGCAGGATGAGTTGTGGGGACTCGCACTCACATCTCCTGATCTCGACGCGACTCAGGCTAGGCTCATTGAAGCAGGTGTAGATGTGTCTGATATCCGGGAGGGCCGAAAGCCGGGTACACGGGTATGTACCGTCAAATCCCACGCGTTGAATGTGCCGACGCTACTTGTCGAGCACGAAACAGTCTAAGTTAGGTTGATGCGGGCCGACTGACGGATAAACAGCACTCGCCCTGTAAGATCCCTCATCAAACAATCAGGCCTTGTGGAGGCCACTACACGCCCCGGGGCTCAACCATCTATACCCAAACAAAGACCGTGATCACCTTACCGGGCTTCCTTTGGCTGCAACCACGCACTCACCATGGCACCCAGCAGTATCAGCGCGCCCCCGATCTGGGTTGCCAGGGCTGGGACCTCCGCAAAAAACAGCCAGCCGAGGAGTGCAGCAAAGACAATTTGAATGTAGCTCAGGCTGGTCGCCCGGCTCGCCGAATCCACTTGCATGGCTTTCGTTAGGGCCAATTGCCCCAGCTGGGTAAAGCAACCGACCCCCAGCAGGACCCACCACCCCATCGCATTGGGCCACACGAAATCGGCGCCACCGAGTAGCAGCGCGCCCGGGATGCACACCATTGGAAAATACAAAACAATGACAGAAGGCTGTTCCGTCGCCACCAGTTTTCTCACCAGGGTGTAGGCAATACCACTGCCCAGCGCGCCACCCAAACCCGCCATTACCGGCCAGAACGCAAGACGGGTGGGCGCTTCTGAGAGCCATAGGGGGGCAACCATGAAGCCAAGGCCGATCAGGCTTAAGACAATGCACATCAATGTGGCCTTCGTGGGTCGCTCCAGCAAAAAGATGAAGGCCAGCAGCGCGGTGAATACGGGATGCATGTAATGCAGCATGGTGGCGGCCGCGATCGGCAAATGAATGATGGCGTAGAACACACTGGTCAACGCGATAAAACCCGATACACCGCGAGCGAGCAGCAGCCCGCGCCGATGGCCCAAGGGGTGCGCCCCGACGCGTCGAATATCGGCCAAGGACAAAAGCACCGAGATCACCGCACGAACAAAGATAATTTGCAGCAGCGGCACGCCGAGCAGGCTGGCTTCTTTGACCAGGGCAGACATCAGCGCGAAGGCAAACGCGCTGACAAACATGTAACGCGGCCCTGTCACTTCGAATAGCGCTCGCGCAGCTGCTTCACGTCGTAACGCTCGTCCCCTTCTTCTCGCGGCGCCGACCGCGTGTAGGCATCGCGCATGGAGTGGTAACGCTCGTCAATGCGCACCTGATTGTAGCCATGGGACACCACGTAACGCTCCCCCGCGAGTATCTGCGGCAAGGTGATCGCGGCAAACTCATCAACCGGCATCCCTAAATCGCGCATGGCCTCCGGTATCAGTTCCGTTGCAACAAACCCCGGCGCGATCATACCCACGGCGATGTGCGCAGGCATCTCGCTACGCAGCGCATCAGTCAGGCCCAATACCGCGTGCTTACTCGCTACGTACGCAGCCGCGTTGTGCACCGCAACAAAAAAACTGTTCTCGGATCCGGTGTTGTAAATAGCCGCTGGACGGCCCTGCTCAATCAAGCGCCGGCCAAACACCTGGCATCCCTGCCAAACCGCCTGAAAGTTCACGGACATGACGCGCTGCAATTCTTCGAGGGGTGTGTCCAGCACCGAACCCGGGCGCTGTCCGACGCCGGCGTTATTAATGACCAGCGCAACATCACCCGCGGTGTCGAACGCCTCCCCGGCAAGGGCTTCCAGTTGCTCAGCCGACGTGACGTCGACCACCACACCGTGGGCGGAATAGCCCCTGTGCCTAAGCGCGCTGACGGCCTCGTCGAGCCGCGCGGGCCGCCGCTCGCCAATCACGACTCGCGCGCCCTTCTCGCCACAGGCTTTAGCCAACCCTAATCCGATACCGGTCGCCCCCCCGGTAATCACGACGGTTCTGTCTTTGAGATCAAGCATCATTCATGTCCTCTGCAACGCGAGTGGGGTCTGCTGCCTATCGGCGTCATATAACTAAAGCCCCTCGCCCACGGTATTGTCGGCAAACAGCGCACATCACTCGTATGCAAACCTCAGCTGAAAACCGAGATTAATTTTGTCGTCGCCAGCATCAGCACGACTCCGATAACCGCCGTCACGATCAGGTTCTGCCGCCACCCGTTGCGATAGTCATTGGGAATCAAAGGGCTGTTAACAATCGCGAGTAATACCAGCGCAACGAGGGGCAGGAGCAACGCGTTGGTCGCCTGCGCCAGCACAATCAGTGAGACGGGTCGTGCAGTAAAAATAGCGAAGGACATGCCGACCGCCAGCACGATAAGCGCGACAGCTTTGAAAGCCATGCTACCGGATGAGGCATTCCAACCCATCACGCCGCACACGGCCCAGCCCGCTGCTACCGGCGCTGCAATGGCTGACGTCAATCCGGCGGCAAACAAACCCAATCCAATGGCCCAACGCCCTACCCCGGGGAAGCGTTCGTCAATACCGAACCGCAAGGCCTCCAACGCTGGCTGCGAGTTATCGCCCGCGATGACAACCGTGGCAACGACCATGATCGCTACCGTCACAACGCCCCCGGTAACAATCGCTACCACAGACTCAGTACGTGCCTGTCGCAATGCCTCTGGCAAGGCGATTCCCGACCATCGATGCCGCACCGCTGTCGCATGCAGAAACAGGTTGTAAGGCACGACCGTTGTACCGATCAGTGCGAGTGCCAACGTGGCGTCAACCGACTCACCGCTCGCTACCACCTGCCGATGCACTGCCGCTAATTCCGGCAGGCAGGCCACCGCCAAACCCGTGAGCACACAGGTCATCAAGCCCACCAGTATGAGCATGACCCGTTCCAGCAAGCGGTAGCGGTCGATCACTATCAGCACCGCAGCGAGAGCGCCCGTGACCCCCACGGCATAAATAAATGTGATAGGCGTGGCGCCCGTCAAACCGAGCGCCGCACCGACTAAATTCCCTGATTGATACGCGGCATTGCCAAGACCGACGGAGCACAGGATGAGGAGTGCAATCGGCATACCCCATCCACGCGCGTGACCAAACTGGCGAATCAAAGGCGCCAAATCCTGATTGGTCGACAAGGCGCTGCGAATAGACAGCTCCTGAAGTACGATCGTGGCGAGCACAGAAATAACGACGGCCCACAGCAAAGTCATACCCGAACTTGCACCGGCCACGCTGGCGGTGGTGACAGTGCCAGGGCCTACAAAGGCCGCTGCGACCATGACACCCGGACCCAAAGTAATGCGCACGAATAAAGCCCCTACTCGGTCCCAGCGTCCGTCACAGCGGCTTCGGGTTGCAGGTGAGGTTCAAATTCGTGCTGGGGCGCACCATCGGCAATGTGAACCCATCCCTGCTTAGAGGCGGTCCAGCCGTGACATTTGGGTGTCAGATCATGGGTATCATCGAGAGTACCCACCGCGACATAGGCCGTGTTCGGCGCTGCCTCCACAACCACGTATACGGGCGATCCGCAGTCACCACAAAAGTAACGCGCGACGGTGTTGCCGCTCTCTGTGTCGTCGTCCATAAAGGCCTTGGGTGATCCGTTGAGGTGCAGTTCTGCCATGGGAATAGCCAGAAACGGCACAAACGCGGCCCCGGATTGCCGTTGGCAGTTCTTGCAGTGGCAGACATCCAGGGCGGATGACGGATGCTCAAGGGTGTAGTGGATCCGCCCGCATAAGCACTTCCCCGTCGCTGACATGCACCACCTCCTGTTCGATTCCCTTGATTTCCCGCTCGCCTTGCATCGACCCTTAGTCGAGAAGATACCGCTCCGGCTCGCCCACCGTATGTATCCTGAAAATCACCAACTCGACGCCCTCATCAGCCGTATGCCCGGTATGGACAATCTTTGGCGCGATGCTGTGGGCATCACCCGCTTGCGCCGCCACATCGGGCAAGCCCCGGCGCTTCAGCGTCACGGCGCCCGACATCACATAAAAAATTTCTTCGCCCGGGTGCCAGTGCCATGGCAGCTCGGTATTAGGGGGAAAGCTCACGCGACTAACGATCACCTCTCTATCGGCAGCGCCTGCAATCGCTTCGCGAAGTAAATTTTGGGCGACGACTGTCGGCTCAGAGGCCTCGCCCTCAGCTTGCGCGAGACCAGGCGGCGAGCCGGACCAGACGAAGGCCAGAATAAGCAATAGCAACAGCCGATAGGCGCGTAAAGAGCGTGTCATAACGTCTGTCCCTGAGCTGCGATACTGTCTCCAGCATAGCCGCTCAGGTTCTGGAGGGACAGCGCTACGGCCAGAGTTGGCGTTACGCGACACCGCACAGATTCATTACGCATAGCGACACTCTTTGACACGATTCATCGCCACTGCACATCGCCCGTGTAAGTACTGTCCGCCGGGCAATCAGTGTTTTCACATCCCGACTGACTGACTTAAGATGCGAGCGACGCGACACCAATTGGTCCAGAGATCAGCGATTGTGGCATCAGCATTCACTTCTTTAGGGCATCAGCCGGCGGCGGCAACAGTAGCGGAGCACTGACCCCATGGAACAACAGGAAATTAAAACCCTACGCGCGCTCATGGAATACGAGGCTGCGCGCACGGAACCGCCCGAGGCTTTTCCTCACCTGCCGGACATCCCGGCGGGTCGCTACACCGACCCGCGATTCTTTGAGCTGGAGCAGGCGGAGATTTTTAAAAAATCCTGGTTGTTTGCCGCACACTTCGACGAGATTCCCGAACCGGGTTGCTATATGACCTGGGAGCAAGCCGGGGAGCCGGTAGTTATTGTGCATACCGAAAAAGGTGAGGTGAAAGCGTTCTATAACGTCTGCTCCCACCGCGGCGCGCCAGTCGTCACAGAACCGCGCGGCAAACGGCTCCGGCTCACCTGCAAATATCATGGCTGGAGCTACTCACTGGACGGTCAGCTGCAGGCTGTGAAAGATCCGGAGGATTTTCGCGACTTGGATTTCAGCTGCCGCAGCCTGCCACCGATTCGCTGCGAAACCTTCGGCAAATTTATTTTTGTGAATTTCGATCCGGAGGCAATCAGTCTGCTCGACTGGCTGGGCCCCATTGCCGATGAATGGCGGGAGTTCCAGTTTGACCAGTGCCGACTCTCAGCGCGCCATAGCTTTGATTTGGACTGCAACTGGAAGATCGCGATGGAGGCGAATACCGAGGTGTACCACGTACCCAACATTCACCCCACTACCGTTGCGCCGTTGTTGGACCATCGCCGCAATGTGAATACGCTCTACCCCAACGGGCATGGCCGTATGGTGGCACCCCCACCGCGGGTCAGTGAAACCGAAAACGCAGAGTCGACCCGTGACGTCGGCGCGCGCGCCGAGATCGCCACCGTGAGTGAAATAGCAAGAACGTGCATCCAGTCCTACGGCATCTTTCCCAACTGGGTGTCGCAATTGACCGAGTTTGTGCTTGCCCCACTGCTGTTTTGGCCTAACGGCATTAATAAGTGTCGGCTGGAGTGCTGGACGATTGCGCCTGACTGGGGCGACGGCCCGGGCCCAGATTACTGGACCCTGAATAACGGCGAAGAGCTCTGCAAGATCCTGCGGGAGGACACCGAGTTCGGCACCCAGATACAGAAATCGATGGAATCACCGGGCTTTAAAGGGGTGCCGCTGAGTTATCAGGAAGCGCGCATTTACCACTGGAACCAGAACGCAGATCGCATGATCGGGCTCGATAAGGTCCCTGGAGACCTAGGTGTGCAGCAGGTGATTGGTGATGATTGGGTTCACCCAAATGATCCCCGACTCGCTCACCTAAACTGACGCAACGGCAAGAAGCACCGTTGCTCATCGAACCGGCAGTGGCACCTGCGTCGGCAAAAACACATGCGCTCGCCCAAATGGGTCTTTAGCAGCAGAGGTTGCCGACAAGGTCACCCATCGATTTCGGGTCAACAACCTGCTCAGAACGTTATTTAGACAAACGCCTCGTTCCAAACCATCCTGTTAGCGCCACAAAAAGCCATATGTAATACCCGGGCAGGACTGGCACAGGTGTCGCTGGCTCAGCAACCTCTGCCGGCGTAAAAGCGACAGTGGGAGAGTCAGTGCCGGCGCCATTTGCGTTAACCGCTTTGAGACGAACCGAGGTTTCGACGCCATTGGTGAAGCCGCTGACTACGACGGGACTCGTTGCATCTGCGGGCGACAGCGCGACATAGACCCAGTCCTCTTCTTCTTCGTCATAGAAGCCAACCTGATAATTAGTAATCGCACTGCCATTGTCTGACCCCGCCGTGAATGCAATGGAAGCACCACCACTGATTGCGGTAGCAACTAAATCAGTCGGCGGTGCTGGCACCCCGGAATCCTCACCAACTATGCGCCCGGTGACCGTTTTTGTACTGCCAGCCGCCTCGCAATTGGCCACGCTATTACCGTATCCACCCCAGTAACCCGACCAAATATAGACACGCGTGCCCGCCTCAAGATAAACCTGCCCTGGCAACTCAAAAACATTTGCGCTGCTCGCAAGCGATTGAGCAACCAGGGTTTGATTGGGATCGAAGGATTCTACGGTGATGAACCAATAGGGGCTGAAGGCTTCGCTGTAATCTTTAACGCTGTAATAGCCAGCAACACTCGGTATGAACAACTGCCGGTCAGTACCGGCGTACCCGTTCTGGCTTACCAGAGCACAACTGCCCGGTGCATAGGCCGGATCCAGAGTAAGATTCGCCGAGTACACCTCTGCGGCATCCGCGTGAAAAGAGAAACCCAGTAGCGGCAAAAGAAGCCATCGCTTAGACCACTGACTCTGCATCACCAGACCCCTATACCCTATTAAGCCTGCGCGCCAGCTTAGCATTTATCGCGAAACGATGCGGGCGAGCCCATTCAGTCCATCACTTTGACCAAAATATCATCCCGGTGGGATTGAATCATGAGGTGTGCGGTGTTCAGCCGCTCGCCAAAGATTTTCATGACGCGGTTAACCCCCGCCGCAAAGTCCGCGTATTTATCAAAGCCGCAGGATGCATAAAAAGCCAGTTCTGGCCCCCACGCATGCTCATACCGGTTGCAGTTACCAAACGCTTCGTCATAAGCGCTGTAAAACTCCTCCGCTTTTTCCTGCATCTCGGCGTTGGACAGCTGAGGCGCAAAAGACGTGGCGGCGATGAGGACATACTGAGGCGCCTTGGTCATCTTGAGCTGCGTCGTCATCACAAGGTGATCAGAGTGGCCCCCAAACAGTTGCGGCTCGTCTGGCGTTGGCGGCGGTGGTGAGCCATCCATGATGCGCGCGAAATGATCAATATCATCGAAGGTGCAGGTGGTATAAAACGCCCGGGGCGACCCGAACTCGTGCTTGTAGAGAGAGCAATTATTAAAGCCCCGCGCTTCCTCCGCTTTTAGGTATTCAATGAGCGACGCCTCGATCTCACTGGGCTTCGCGCCCGCCGGAATCTCATATGTCGACCACAGCGCCATGGGCAAAGCCTTGGGCGGCTCGCCGTGGTTATCAGCCATTGCAAAGAGCGAACAGCATCCTGCGATCATAAGAACGATTATTTTTGAGTATTTCATGCCATCCCCCTTATCAATATGGCATGAGAGACCCTAGCACATTTTTTTTGGCGGCCTCTAATCGGCCGCTGGCGTCTAGATTCGCTTCGCCGCTATCACCGCGAGCGCCGAACCTGCCCCTACGACCGCACACCAAGCGCGCAACAAAATGCCGTGACGAGGCATCGCGAGCCGCGCGGCCTCGTCACGGTGGCTCACCTCATCGGCCTGACACTTAAGGAGCGTC
>VMBT01001405.1_pt1 | contig 12858 bp, 9 predicted proteins | sample 4404301 | NCBI WGS metagenome assembly VMBT01 (sample SAMN12238535, study PRJNA552566) | marine metagenome | isolation source: Coastal seawater | place: USA: coastal Georgia, Sapelo Island | collected 2008-08/2009-08
AAGTACAGATAGTTCATAACCTTTTCCATACCCCTGCCCTACACTTTTTAAACTCCATCCACCTAATTGGTCTATGATTTCTGATGGACATTCTACTGCTCTTAACCTGTCTCTAGAGCTATGTCTAAATCCATGGACAACATAAGGTTTTGACAGTTTACCTTTAAGCCATTTATTTAGAGCAGCACTTGCTGAGTTAGCATTGCATCCTTTTAAAGATGTATACTTAGGGAAAGCAAATAAACTATCCTTATTATGCTCTAGAATCCTCATACAAGCCCACTCAGACTCTTTTGTTAATGGAATATATCTTTCACTAGCCTTAGTCTTTAAACGTCTCCACGGATGTGGAGTGAGTCTTATATGAGGTATCTCAGAATTGAGGTATATATCTGATTTAAGCAAACCAACCCCTTCACCTAATCTCATTCCAGTATCACTTAATAATGCTATCAACCATCTTAAATCATCATCATACTCTCTACATAATGATTGGATATGTCTGATATCTTTTATTGGGATTGGCTTTCTAATCTCTACATTATTATTTTCTGGCATATAGGTTTTACTAAAGGCATTTATACAACTTATACCTTCTTCACTAATTGATAGATTGATGATTGAACGGATAGATGAGAATATTCTTTTGACGGATGATATCAATAAGCCTCTATCTAATAAGTGGTCACGGAACTTGGCTGCATCTTTACTGCTATAGACATCTATAGGCAGATTTCCTAATAGCTCAATTACATATTTGATGTTCCTATTAGCAGCACGGATAAATATCTTATCTTTACCTTCACCTTTCAGCTTCAGATAAGTTGAAAGAGCTTCTGACAATAGAGGAGCATTTGAATGACTATTCACAGATGGTTTGCTCACAAGCAAATGCTCAGCAGGAACTTGCATCTTAGTTAATCTGATAGACGTCCAATAGTCATCAAGCCTTTGATAAAGTGATTTGCTAGCACGAATAGCTGATACATTTGATTAGGTTCTTAGACAAATCACTATACGGTCACTTTTATAATATGACCTCACATCACATGGAACACGCTTACTGAAGTAAAACACACCACGCTTTTTATATAAGTAGGATACATTTAAATGGTCTACCATTTGGTCAACCTCCCAAGCACACAATGAAAAATATGCTTACATATCAACTACTTATGGAAGGTGAAACACATAGAGTGGAGCGGGTAGCGAGAATCGAACTCGCGTCATTAGCTTGGAAGGCTAAGGTCTTACCACTACACAATACCCGCATTTGATCATGTTTTATAAATGTTAAATCCTAAATTGTAAATACTTACTTTAACATTACTATGTTTGTTATTTTACCAACCTTGAAGGTTTTGTTTAATAAGATTATTTAAAAATTTTATTGAAAATTTATTATCATTTAAGCATGGAATATATTGAAAACTTTCACCTCCATGTTCAATAAATAATTCTCTTGCTTCAACATTTAATTCTTCAAGAGTTTCTAAGCAATCAGAAATAAAACCCGGTGCAATAACAGCTATTCTTTTTTTTCCACTTTTAGCAAGTTCAACAATAGTTTTGTCAGTATAAGGTTGGAGCCAAGGTTCTGGTCCAAACCTCGATTGGAAAGTTACAAGTATTTTATTATCAGGCCATTTTAACTCTTCTTTTAAAAGCCTAGCTGTTTTTATACAATGACAATGATAAGGATCTCCAGCTTTAAAATATCTTTGAGGTATACCATGGAAAGAGACTATCAATTTGTCCAAAGTATTTTTATTTTTTAAATTACTTTTAACAGTATCTGCTAATGCTTTAATATAATTTTTGTCATCAAACCAGGGGGCAACAGTTCTTATATCAGGTTGCCATCTTTGTTTTAACATCCATTTAAAAACTTCATCTTTTACCGTTGCAGTTGTACTTGCTGCATATTGAGGATACAAAGGTACGAGTAGTAGCTTAGAGCATCCTTTTTCAACTATTTTATTAAGAACCTTTTCAATGCTTGGGTTGCCATACCTCATAGCGTAATCAATTATTAAATTTTTGTTGTCTTTAAAGCTGTTTTTTAATTTATTGGCTTGATTTATAGTAAATTTTCTTAATGGAGAGCCGTGATTTTGTTCGTCCCATATTTTTTTGTAAGCTTTTCCTGATTTAGATGGTCTGAACGTGAGAATGGGGCCATTTAATATTAACCACCATAGTGGTCTAAACAGATCAACAACTCTTTTATCCATTAAAAATTGTTTTAGGTACTTTCTCATGGACCAATAATCTGTTCCATCTGGAGTGCCAAGGTTAACTAGAACTATGGCTACTTTTGATTTATCAGGAAATACAGGGTGATTTGAAGGTTTCTTAATTATTGACAAAATAATGACCTTAGAAAAAATTATGCACTTTTTATATTATCGGTACTGTTGGCTTTTATAAAAGCATATTTAAGAGCATTTGTTAAATTTGCTATCATTTCTTCTGTATGAAGTGGTCCAGGCGTTATCCTAAGTCTCTCTGTTCCCATTGGAACTGTTGGATAATTTATAGGCTGGATGTAATGTCCAAATTCATCCAGCAATATATTACTTATTTCTTTACATTTTATAGGATCATGAACCATAACCGGAACTATATGGCTTTTATTGTCTAAATAAGAAATATTTTCTCTAGATAAATATTTTTTTAATAAAATAGTGTTTTTTTGTTGTAATAATCTTTCTTTATTAGATTCCTTTAAATATTGAATGGAAGTCTTAGCTGCACTGGCAATAGCAGGAGGCATGGCAGTAGTAAAAATAAAGCCACTGGCATAACTTCTTACAACATCACAAATAAGATTTGTTGAAGAAATATAACCTCCAATGGTTCCAAACGCTTTTCCAAGTGTGCCTTGAATTATGTCAATTTCATTATTTAAACCTAGCTTGTCAGCAACTCCAGCACCTGTTTCACCATACATACCTACAGCATGAACTTCATCTAGAAAAGTTAAGGCATTATATTGTTTAGCTAGTTTAACTATACCTTCAATATTACCAAAATCTCCATCCATAGAATAAACAGACTCAAAAACAATCAGTTTGTTGGCATCTACAGGGTACTTTTTCATTAAACTTTCTAAATGATCCAAATCATTATGTTTAAAAATTTCTTTTTTTGCGTTTGATTTTTTTATTCCTGAAATAATAGATGCATGGTTTTTTTCATCTGAAAATACAACTGAATTATCTAAAATATTTAATAATGTGCTTATGGTAGTTTCATTAGCGATATAACCAGATGTAAATACAATTGCTTTTTCTTTTTGATGCAAGGTTGCAATTTCTTTTTCTAAATTTACAATTTCAATACTATTACCTGATATATTCCTGGTTCCTCCGGAACCTATTCCCATCTTTTTTATTGAGTTAATCATTTTGTTTATTACTAATGTATTTTGGCTCATCCCTAAATAATCATTAGAACACCAAACAATAATATCTTTCATGTCTGAAGTATTATTTTTTTTCCATAGAGCTTTTGGATGTTTTCCTGCACATCTTTGCACCTGGTTAAAAAAGCGGTATCTACCTTCTACCTTTAGTTTATTGATAGAATTATTGAATTTGTCTGAGTATTTCAATTTGGTTTTTCTTTATTATGAGATATATGATATAAATAATATTTTAGAAAAAAATTTCAATGTATTTTTAAATTATTTCATAACGCCAAATATCCTTAAAACTCAAAAATCAAATTATATTTACTATATTTCATACTTGAATTATTTATATGATTTTATATAAGTTATTTTTAAATTTTTTAAGGAAATTTTGAGTGAAATCAGCAAATATAAAAAAAAGTACAAATTTAGAAAATTTTGGTAATGGCGCTAATAGAGGAGGAGTACTAGGAAGTAGAGTGGTTCTTCCTGAAGATTACGTGCCAAATGACAAAGAAGAGTTTATGAATGAAATGCAGTTAGAATATTTCAGACAAAAACTTTTAAATTGGAAATATGACTTATTAGATGAGGCTAATGATACAAAAGACACTTTGTCTGCAGAGGGGCTTCAAAGGCCTGACATTGCTGATAGAGCTCAGGTAGAATCAGATGCCTCTATACAATTAAGAACACGCGATAGAGAAAGAAAGCTTATTAGTAAAATAGATGCTGCTTTACGTAGAATTGATCTTAAAACATATGGTTATTGTGAAGAAACAGGTGACCCAATAGGCCTTGGTAGATTAGAAGCCAGGCCGATTGCTTCATTAAGCGTTGATGCTCAAGAGCGTCACGAAAAAATGGAAAAAGTTCATAAAGACGATTAGGTTTTTTTATTATAAAAGAACAAAATAAGAACAAATTTGACAAAAGAACAAAAGGTGAATATTCTCCAAGTAAATTAATTTATAATTTAGTTATTTGGTAAGGAGAGTATGATGAGTGCAGAGGTAATAAAAATGTCCAATAGTGATAAAGATAGAAATGTTGCTTTAGAATCAGCAATTGGCCAAATTGAAAAAGCGTTTGGCAAAGGTTCAGTGATGAAGCTTGGAACAACTGGAGAAAATATAGATGTTCAAGCAATTTCAACTGGTTCTTTAGGTTTGGACGTGGCCTTGGGCATTGGTGGTTTGCCAAAAGGAAGAATTGTAGAAATATATGGACCTGAAAGTTCTGGAAAAACAACATTAGCCTTACATGTTGTTGCAGAATCACAAAAAACTGGTGGTACTTGTGCTTTTGTCGATGCAGAACATGCTCTAGATCCTGTTTACGCAAAAAAATTAGGTGTTAATATAGATGATTTATTAATTTCTCAACCAGATGCTGGTGAGCAAGCATTAGAAATTGCAGATACATTAGTAAGATCAGGGGCAATATCAGTGTTAGTAGTGGACTCTGTTGCTGCGTTAGTCCCTAGAGCAGAATTAGAAGGAGATATGGGTGACAGTCATATGGGGCTCCAAGCTAGATTGATGAGTCAAGCTTTAAGAAAGTTAACCTCTTCTATTTCTAAATCAAATTGTTTGGTAATTTTTATTAACCAAATTAGACAAAAAATTGGAATTATGTTTGGAAACCCGGAAACCACATCTGGTGGAAATGCATTAAAATTTTATGCATCTGTAAGGATGGATATTAGAAGAATAGGTGCAATAAAAGATAAAGATGACATTATTGGAAATCAGACAAGAGTAAAAGTTGTTAAAAATAAGGTAGCACCTCCATTTAGAACTGTTGAATTTGATATCATGTATGGTGAGGGTATTTCTAAAAATGGAGAAATAATAGATTTAGGCGTTTCTGCAGAAATTATTGAAAAATCTGGATCTTGGTTTTCTTATAATGAACAAAGAATAGGTCAAGGAAGAGAAAACGCTAAAAATTTTCTCAATGAAAATCCTGAAATAGCATTGGAAATTGAAAATAAAATTAAAGGTAACTCAAATCTTGTGGAAGAAATTTTAATGAACCCAGAGCAACAAGTTACTGAAGAATGAAAATAAATTTTTTGTAGATTTGTTTTTTACTAAATTGATGTTATTTATTTAAAAAATTAATTTTAAAATCTTACAAATGTACAATTCCAACTCTGTAAATAATATTAGATCTAAATTTCTAGATTATTTTAAAAAAAATGATCATCAGGAGATAATTTCTAGTAATTTAATACCAGAAAATGATCCAACTCTATTATTTACTAACGCCGGAATGGTGCAATTTAAAAATACTTTCACTGGCCTAGAAACAAGAGATTATCAAAGAGCAGTAACTTCTCAGAAATGTTTAAGAGCTGGTGGAAAGCATAATGACTTAGAAAATGTAGGTAAGACTGCAAGACATCATACTTTTTTTGAAATGTTAGGTAATTTTTCTTTTGGAGATTACTTCAAAGAAAAAGCTATTTATCATGCGTGGGAACTTCTAACAAAAGAATACGGTTTACCAAAAGAAAAGCTATTGGTCACAATATTTCATAATGATACTGAGGCTGAGAATTTATGGAAAAAAATAGCTGGTTTAAATGAAAATAAAATAATCAAAATTAAAACTAGTGATAACTTTTGGAGCATGGGAGATACCGGTCCGTGCGGTCCTTGTTCAGAAATTTTCTATGATCATGGTGATTCTGTTATTGGTGGTCCTCCGGGATCAAAGGATGAGGATGGAGATAGATTTATTGAAATTTGGAATCTTGTATTTATGCAATATGAACAAATTTCTGATAATGAAAGGGTAAATTTACCTAAACCTAGTATTGATACAGGAATGGGTTTAGAACGTATATCTGCTGTTTTACAAAATACACATAATAATTATGAAATAGATATGATGAAGAATTTAGTGGAGGCTTCTTCATTAGTAACTGGTGTCGATACAGGTACCAAAAATATAATATCACATAGAGTTGTTGCTGATCATTTAAGGTCAATTTCCTTTCTAATAGCTGAAGGGTTATTGCCATCTAATGAAGGTAGGGGATATGTACTCAGAAGAATAATGAGACGGGCAATGAGGCACACTCATATTTTAGGTGCTACAGATCCTTTAATTTATAAATTGGTCAATTATTTAATTAGTGAGATGGGTAAAGCATTCCCAGAGTTAAAAACACATCAAAAAATAATAGAAGAAACAATATATGATGAAGAAGTAAAGTTTAAAGACACTCTTGATAGAGGCTTAAGTCTCCTAATGAGAGAGGTCGATAAAAAAGTATCAGGAGGTACTTTGCCAGGAGAAAAAGCTTTTGAGTTATATGATACATATGGTTTTCCAATAGATTTAACTGAAGATGTATTAAAAACATATGGTTGGACTGTTGATCATAATGGTTTTAATAAATCTATGAATGACCAAAAAATGAAGGCAAGAAAAGCTTGGTCAGGATCCGGAGATATGCAATATAATCAGAATATTTTGAAAACACTTCTTGATCTGCCGGAAACTAATTTTCAAGGGTACGATAAAAGCGAACTTAATACTAATATTGATTTAATTATTCAAAATAACAATATCGTGAATACTTTATCTAAGGGTGAAAAAGCTGAAATTATTTGTCATGAAACAATTTTTTATGCAGAATCTGGTGGCCAAATATCGGATTCTGGATATATTTTTGCAGATAATTTTAGAGCCAAAGTCAATAATTCAAAAAAATTAAAATTAAGTAATGGCAAAGTTATTCACTTAACTTCAATTATAATTTCTGAAGGTAAACTTTCATCAGGTCAAAAAGTTAAGCAAAGCGTCGATTTGGAACTCAGGAAACAAATTAGTTCGCACCATTCAGCTACTCATCTACTTCACGAATCCCTGCGACAAAAATTAGGTCTTCATGTGGCTCAGAAAGGTTCATTAGTTACTAGTGATAAATTAAGATTTGATTTTAGTCATAACAAGGCTTTAACGTCAAAAGAACTTAAAGAAATTGAAGATGAAGTTAATTATAGAATTTTTTGTAATGATAATGTCTTCACTAAAACAATGACTTTTAAAGACGCTGCTAAAACAGGTGCAATAGCTCTGTTTGGAGAAAAATATGGTGAAGAAGTTAGAGTGGTTTCAATAGGAAAAACTAATAATAATGATAGAAATGCTTGGTCAGTAGAGCTGTGTGGTGGCACACATGTTAAAAATACTTCAGAGATTTCCTCATTTAAAATTATAGCAGAATCAGGAGTTTCCTCTGGGGTAAGAAGAATTGAAGCTGTAACAAATAAAGCTGCCGTTAAATATTACGATGATGAAATTAATAAAATTAAATACATAGCTGATTTTGTGAAGAGTAATCCTGCACAGGTTATCCAAAAAATTGAACATTTAGTTTCAGAAAATGAAAAAATTAATAAAGAATTAAAGTTATTAAAAAAGAATTCTAATGGTTTTAAAAATCAAAGTTTTAAAAAAGAAAGTTTGAAAAATATTACATTTGTTTATGAAATTTTCGATGATTTAGTAGTTAAAGATTTGAAGCCTACAGCAGAAAATATTATTAAAAGTGGTGATGCAAACATTGTTTGTTTAATCAGTAAAATTAATGATAAAGCATCAATAGTAATCTCTATTGAAAAATCATTATCCCAAAACATAAGCGCAGTAGATTTAGTTAATTTTGTTTCAAATACTTTGGGTGGTAAAGGTGGAGGTGGAAGACCTGATATGGCTCAGTCCGGTGGTTCCAATCCAGAAAAAAGTTCTGAAGCCATTGATTTATTAAAAAACTATATTTTAAAATTACAAGGTTAAAATTTTGTTACAAAGTTTAAATCCCGAGATACTTTCCTTTAAAGAAACAGCTATTATGGAAGTTGCCAATTTTGGAAGAAAGTTTCAAAAAGAAACAGGTAAGCTTGTTTATCCCGCTTGGTTCGGCGAGGGAGATACTGAAACTAGTAAATTGATTTATGATAAGACTATCGAATCTTTGGTAAATGGAAAAACTTTTTATACTTATCAAAACGGAATACAAGAACTTCGTTCAGAAATATCTAGATATATGAACGAGATTTTTAATATTAATACAAAACCTGAAAACCACAGTGTCGTAACTGGTGGAATGATGGGCTTAAGGTTGATTTGTGATCTAATAATTGATAGTGGAGATGAGGTTGTAATGGTTGGACCAGTTTGGCCAAATATTAGATCCTCTGTCTTATTAAAAAAAGGGAATATTAAAGAAATTTCTTTGAAACTTAAGGACGGAGAGTGGGTTCTTGATTATGATAAATTAATTCGTTCTATTACTTCTAAAACCAAAATGGTCTTTGTTAATAGTCCTGGTAATCCAACAGGATGGGAGATGCCTAAAAGTCAACAAGAACGTCTTTTAAATCATACTAGAGATGTAGGTTGTTGGCTTGTTGCTGATGAGGTTTATCATCAAATTACCTATAACGATTTACCTTCTCCAAGTTTTTTAGAATGTTCCTTAGCTAGTGACAAACTGATAGTTATTAATTCATCTTCCAAAAGTTTCAATATGACTGGTTGGAGAATAGGTTGGATTACTCACCCTGAGGAATTAAGTAGTCATATTGCTAAATTAGTTCAAATAACCACTACTGGTGTGCCTGAATTCCTACAAGATGGATTAATTGCAGCATTGCAAAATTATAAAATTATAACTAATGAGCTTAGAATAAATTTAAAAAAATCTAGGGATATTATGTTTAATAGACTTGTTAGTTGGAACCAGGTTGAATGTAGCGTACCTAATGCTGCTTTTTATGCTTTTTTCAAAGTTAAGGGTGTTAAAGATTCATTAGAATTTTCTAAAAAATTAATATTAGAAACTAATGTGGGTGTAGCTCCTGGAATAGCCTTTGGTCAGTCTGGTGAAGGACATATTAGAATATGTTTCGCTGCAAAAGAGAGCTTTATAAATCAAATAATGGATAGATTGGAACCAATTTTAAATAAATCTTAAATTTGGTCTACCAAGGTTTGATTAAATTCTTTAATTTTTTGTAACCTTCTATAAAACCTGGTCTGTCGTTCCCATAAACTTGATCAAATGTGACTAAAACGTTATTTAACCAATCTCTAAGTTCATTATTTCCAGGATTTGCATCTAAGTAGGCATCTCTTATTAAGACAAAATGAATTCTAGGATCATATGGTTTTTTAGTTCCTTTCACAGTTTCGTCACCGTCCAAAAGTCTAAGCAACATAGCATCAGCTGAACCTAATGTTTGCTCGTGGATTGGAGGACCCTCCATTCTATACATTACAGAAGTCATGTCTCTTCCATTCCCGGTTCTATAACCCATAGATTTCCATGCATCATCAATTTTGATATCACTATTTACATGATCAAGTACCTTTTGACCAAAACTACGTAATGGATCTGAAATATCAGCAAGAAGATCTGTTAATCTATCACCATCAAGGTCTGTTGCTAATACAACGCACTCTTGATTGTTAATTATATCCCAAACAAGAAGACCATAATTAGTATCTGCAATATGCTGTTCAATTTTACCTGACCAGTTTTCCATACCCTCTTTAAAATTGTTAGGAAGAAGAGAAATTATTTTATCTATATTATTTTTATGTTCTTCATAAGCATTGACTGCCCATTTTCTACCAATTTCAAATTTAGTACCCTCTAAGAGCCAAATCAGTAATCCAGCATTAATTCCATCTTCCATAGCTTGGGTTGGTTTAAAAGCAACTCTTCCTAATTTTCCTGTATCGTTGACCATTTTTAGGAAAAGACGACAAGCATATGCCATTTGAATACCTGGAGTATTCATCTCTGAGTGAATTATTCCTGAATTCTCATTTACAGTAAATTTAGATTTATCTTGGGAATATGGTAAGCAAGGCATACATCTAACTACAGTTATTGGGCCATAGGGTCTAACATTACAATAAACGCCGGCTTGTGTTCTTAATGGGGCGTTACCCGATTTGCCCATTACAACAACTCGTTTACCGGACTTGTCATTAACGTATGCATCACCAGCTGTAGACCATTTTATAGAGGTTTGTTGCATGTTACCAAACCAACTAAGAGCCTCAAGTTGTGTATCATGTCTAATTTGAGACCACATTGGTACTGCATAAAAAGGAAGATTTAGAATATCTGCTGCAGCTATAGTGCCTAATAATGCATAAGCATCAGTAAGAGAGTGACATACAGGTTTAATTTTTCCATCATGTTTTCCACCCTTCCAAACAAGAGCATTATCATACCCTTTAGGTCTTATATCAGTTTCAGTATAGAGATCACTTAAACAGCTTTTTAAGTCACCACCGCTAGCTTCAATTTTAGCAATTTTTAATAAATCCAACATATATAATCCCTTAACTAAAAATAATTATGCAAACAAAAAATATAAATGAAATATACTTATATTCTTAACCTCTTTTAAAGAGAATTTAAATATTTTTTAAAAATTTTTTAAGATTATTTATATTTTTAATTTCTTTAAAAAAATTCAAATTATATTCACCCATAAATTCTTCTTTAATCAAATGATTAATCAATTTTAATAATGGGTCCCAGTATTTATCAAAATTAATTATACCAACTTTCTTATTTGATATTTGTTTCAGTTGGCACCATGTTAAAACCTCAAAACATTCATCAAGTGTTCCAACACCACCCGGTAAAATTAAGAACGCATCTGATTTATTGTACATTAGTTTTTTTCTTTGATGCATATCTTCAGTCATAATAACTTTTGAATTAAATTCTTTTGAATGTTTTGTATCTAAAATATCTTTTTTAAATAAAAAGTTAGGTATGATGCCTGTTGTTTTTGCTCCATACTTTATTGCTGATGAAGCCGAAGCCCCCATAATACCTGTTTCTCCAGCCCCAAAAATCATATTATAACCATTTTCAGCAATCAATTTTCCAATGATTTTTGCAGAGTTTTCATAGTTTATATTTCTACCTGACTTTGAGCCTCCAAAGATACAAATATTTTTTTTCAAAATTCCTCCAATATATTTTAAAAATGTTTTCTTATTTAACTTATTTCATTTATGTATATAATCATAAATGCTTAGGATTATATATGAAATTTTCAAAAGTAATATACTTGCTATTAATTGGTGCAGCTCTTGCTGTGTTTGCTTTTCTGATTGATTTTAACAAGCCAATCGAGACTGAAGAAAAAGAGGTAATAGTTCCTCTTGTTAAAGATAAGGTAGATGCAAAACCAATTGAAAATAAAAAAAATGAAATCAAAAATACTGAAACTATAAAACTTGAAGTAGTTCGAGTAAGACCTGATGGTAGCTTAGTTATTGCAGGAAAAGCATTTCCTAATTCTAAGATTGAAATATTATCTGGTTCTAAAATAATAGCTACTACGTCTACTGATAAAATAGGAGAATTTGTTGCCGTTCCAGAAGAACAATTAAAAAGTGGGGAGTACATATTATCTTTTAAGCAAACTTCTCAAGATGGAAAAGTCATAATAGCTGATAAATCTGTTGCTATTAATGTGACTGGCAATGAAAAAGATACTCCTATTGTAGCTATTCTGGATGACAAAGGCGAACTTGGAGCAAAATTGGTACAAGCACCTGGTTTAAAGAATAAAGATGACGATGTTAAAAAAGAAAATAACACTGATGAAATTACTAAGACTATTAAAGTTAAAAGAGAACCTAATATAACAATCTTAGCATTAACTTATGATAGTGAAATAGGCCAATTAATTTTGTCTGGAGAAGGGTATGGAGGTGTTCAGGTCAATGCAGGATTTAGTGGACAGGAAACCACTTCTTCAAAAATATTAAATGATGAGTGGTCTGTCGTCATACCTGGTAAAGTCATAGCTGGAAAACAAAAAATATTTGCATATTTGTTAGGAAAAGAAGGAAAAGTGCTTGATAAAAGCTCTTTAATTATAAGTGGCAAGGCCATTGAAAGAGCTAATGGTAAAACATTAGTAATAGTTCAAAAAGGTGATGCTCTTTGGAATATTGCCTACCAAAGGTTAGGGTTAGGTACTCGTTATTTAGACATTGTAGAGTTAAACAGAGATAAAATTAGTAATCCTGACTTAATTTATCCAAAACAGCTTTTCATTATTCCTAATAAATTAGCAAATTAATTAATTTTAAATGATTGATGCTCAGTTAAATAAAATAGTACAGCCTATTTTAAAACCATTAGCTCAAAACTTAATAAAATTTAATATTAAAGCAAATTATATAACATTTATTGGATTTTTATTTGGCATTTGTTGTGCCTTCTTCATAACCCAAGAAATGTTTGTTGCTGCCATTTTTTTTCTTTTTTTAAACAGGTTGTTTGATGGTTTGGACGGTGTCATGGCAAGAATAAGTGGCCCAACTGATCTAGGAGCATTTTATGATATCATTTGTGATTTCATATTTTATTCTGCGTTCCC
>VMBT01001406.1_pt1 | contig 12857 bp, 12 predicted proteins | sample 4404301 | NCBI WGS metagenome assembly VMBT01 (sample SAMN12238535, study PRJNA552566) | marine metagenome | isolation source: Coastal seawater | place: USA: coastal Georgia, Sapelo Island | collected 2008-08/2009-08
AACTTTTGGCTGCGAGGAGATTCCCCACAGGTGATCTCCAGCCTGCACCACATAAGCAGTTATACCGGGCACTGGAGCGGCTTCCTGACAGACGAAGGAGTCTGGGTAGCGGGCACACCAATCGTCTGACGTGGTTGCCGCAGCCGCTGCTACCGCTGCGCACTCAAAGGCATCCGGATATCGCGTGCACCAATCGTCTGGTTTGGCTACCGCTGCTACCACAGCAGGCGCCAACACCACTGCAGGTGCCGGCGCAGCGGCAGTCGCAGAGCCGGCCTCGGTTTCGGTGGGCTTTGCAGTCACACAGCCGGTGGCAAACGCGGCCACAGCGATGAGCGTCAGGAGGGTACGGACAGGCGTCGTGATTATTGTCATCGGATCCGTCTCTTTGAAATGTTTGCGTATAAAATCAGAGTAGTTACGCGCGGAATATCTTCTGCGACTTAACGGTCGCAATGTACCGTTGACCCCCCTTTCTGTCAAGAAACGCAAGGAAATCACATGCCTTTACAGCTCTTCCATAACGCCCGATGTTCCAAGTCGCGTGAGACTCTGGCGCTGCTTCAGGCCCGAGGGATAGAGCCCGAGATCGTCGACTATCTGAACCAGCCACTTAGCGTCCCGTTGCTCAGAGAGCTTCAGTCCGCTCTCGGCTGTAAGGTGATTGACATGATGCGAACAAAAGAACGTCTTTTTGGTGAATTGAAGCTGGCGGATGCTGACGACGATACCCTTATCCAGGCTATCGTGGAGCATCCTATATTGCTCGAGCGACCGATCGTCGTTCGTGCCGGGCGCGCGGTGATTGGGAGACCGCCCGAGAACGCGCTTGAACTGCTCTAGTCTGTATTCAGCCTTATGACGTCGATTCTCGTTCTCTACTACAGCCGTTACGGCGCGGTTGGCTCCATGGCAAAGCTCATTTGTCAGGGGATCGAAAGTATCCCGGACTGCACGGCGGTCCTGCGCACGGTACCCGCGATATCACCCACGACCGAACAGATTGAGCCCGACATACCGGAAAAGGGTCCACCGTACGTCACACTGGAAGATCTGAAGGCGTGTCACGGTCTGGCGCTCGGGAGCCCTACCCGGTTCGGGCACATGGCCGCCCCGCTTGGGTATTTTATTCAGCGCACGGGGGCCGACTGGCTCGCCGGCACGCTAGCGGGAAAACCCGCGGCGGGGTTCACATCATCTTCGACACAACACGGCGGCCAGGAATCCACGCTTTTGTCGATGATGCTGCCACTTCTCCATCACGGCATGCTGATCTGTGGGCTGCCTTTTACCGAGTCGGCACTAAACGAGACCACCAGCGGAGGTACACCCTATGGCGCCAGCCACGTTGCCGGTAGTCGTAATCAGCACCCCGTTACTCGCGATGAAACCGCGCTGTGTCGGGCACTGGGCGCGCGTCTGGCCGAGACGGCAAAAGCGTTAAGAACAGCGTAGCGCCTAGTTTCCGAGAAGCCGCGTCGCTAGATCTCTAACAAAGGGTACGGTAAGTCGACGCTGATGAGCGAACGCATGCTCATCGATCTGATCCAACAGGGCAAATAGCGTGTGCGGATCGCGCCGGACCCGGCGGAGGAGATAAGCCGTAACCGCATCGGGGATTTCTATGCCCCTTTGCCGCGCGCGCAGTTGGATGGCGTGAGACAAGTCCTCCTCTGAGAGCGACTGAACCTTCCAGACCCCTCCCGACGCCAATCGGGTGACCAGATCGGGGAGCCTGAATTTCCCCTGACCAGGCGGATATCGTCCCGCGATCAATAAGCGGCCGCCCGATTCGCCCAAAGACTCGTAAAGCGTCAACAACGCCTCTTCCCAAGATGCATCTCCGGCGATCGAATCGGCATCATCCAGGCAGACCAGGCCATATGCGGTGAGATCCATGAGCAGTTCCGGCTGGACGCCATCCATGCCGAGGGAAACATAAAAGCTCGCTGCTGACGCCTGCAACATCGCTTTGCAAGTTGCCTGGAGGAGATGTGACTTGCCGGCGCCCTCAGGACCATAGAGAAAGACCACCTTGCTTATGGCCGGATCTGCGATGGACTGCAGAAGGTTCACGACCTCCTGATTTTCTCGGGAGTAGAAATTTTCAAAGGAGGCGCTTTCTTTTAGGCGCAGCGGCAACCGGATTTGCTCTGAGGGGGACATCAGCAAGTGAGGCGGTTAACGCGACTCAAGGCTCGGTTGTATCAACCAGACATACACATAGTGAAAAGCGCTCGCGATGGTGGTAGCCGCAACCGACCACAACACCCAGTCGGTCAGAGTACCCAGCCCCACCAAACCCACACGCTCCACCATTACCAGCACCACGAGACTGATCTGCAGAAAGGTATTGATCTTGCTAATGGCGCTGGGCCTCATCTGGATGTCGCCATGAAGGGTGTGCAGAACCAGCACCCCGCCGATTATTCCAAGGTCGCGAAACGCAATCAGCAAAAGTAGCCAGAACGGTAAATCGCCTGACATCACCAGCATCACATAGGTGCTCACAATGAGCATCTTATCGGCGAGCGGATCAAGCACTGCTCCCAGTCGAGTGACCGAATCAAATCGCTTCGCGATCCAGCCATCCAGCCCGTCGGTGATTCCCGCCAGCAAGAAAATCACAAGAGCTGATCCGTAACGACCATCGCGTAAAAACAGAATCAGTACCGGTACCGCCGCAATTCGCCCAAGCGTTAGCAGATTCGGGATTTGATGGCGTAGGGATAACTGAGACATCGACGTGATCTTCCGTTGAAGCCCTCGCGTACGAAAGGCAAAGCCAAAGAAGACGCCCTTCTGGCTAGGCACATACGATACCATACCGTCTGACCCTTGCCGCCTCAGACATAGCCGTGACTGACTCCACCAAACCCTCCATCAGTTATCGCGATGCCGGTGTTGATATCGACGCCGGGGACGAATTAGTCGATCGGATAAAACCTCTGGTAAAGAAAACCTGGCGCCCGGAATGCCTCGGCGGGATCGGCGGATTCGGTGGTTTATTCGAAGTCCCGACCGACCGCTACCAACAGCCCGTGCTGGTCTCCGGTACGGACGGCGTGGGCACCAAACTCAAATTAGCCTTCGCTTTGGGACAGCATGACACCATCGGCATTGATCTGGTCGCCATGTGCGTCAACGACGTACTCGTGGTGGGCGCAGAGCCTCTTTATTTTCTGGATTATTTCGCCACCGGGAAGTTGTCTCCCGCTCAGGCCGAATCCGTTATCTCAGGAATTGCCTTGGGCTGTGAGCAGGCGGGCGCCGCTCTGATCGGCGGGGAAACGGCCGAAATGCCTGGTATGTATGAGGCGGGCGAATATGATCTTGCCGGCTTTTGCGTGGGCGTGGTGGAAAAAGCCCGCATCATTGATGGCCAAGCCATCAGCCCATCGGATCGCGTTCTGGGGCTTGCGTCGAGCGGTCTACATTCCAACGGCTACTCGCTGGCTCGCGCCATAGTAGACCGTAGCGACGCGCCCTTTGAGCAATCCCTGGGAGGCTCAACGCTTGGTCAAACGCTCCTGACACCCACCCGTATATACGTCCGGAGCATTTTGAACGTGCTGCAGTCGGTCAACGTCAAAGGCATGGCCCACATCACGGGTGGCGGATTGACCGGGAATATCCCGCGCGTGCTGCCCGCCGGTGTCGAGTGTCACATCGCCTCGTCGGCCTGGTCCTATCCGGAGATATTCCGCTGGCTTCAGGCCGAGGGTAATGTGGCGCCCTCCGAGATGCTGCGCACCTTCAACTGCGGCATCGGAATGATTCTCATCGTTGCACCTGATGAGGCCTCCAGCGCAAAGACCATACTGGAAAGCGCGGGTGAAACCGTCTACGAGCTGGGTGAAATAACCGCGGGCAACGCCGGAGTCGTGTTTGACTGAAACCGGCCATGCATGCCGGATCGTTGTTCTCATCAGCGGTAGCGGCAGTAACCTGCAGGCCATCATTGATGCCTGTCGCGAAGAACGAATTCCCGGAACCGTCGTTGGGGTCATTAGCAATGAACCCTCAGCTTATGGACTAACCCGAGCCCTTCAGGCGAACATTGTCGCTGTCGGCCTCAGTCATCGTGATTATGATTCGCGCAAGACCTATGATGAGGCGCTTGCCGATCTTATCGAAACCTTCTCGCCCGATCTTATTGTCCTGGCAGGCTTTATGAGAATTCTGACCCCTGCGTTTGTAAAAAAATACGAAGGACGTCTGATTAACATTCACCCCTCTCTGCTTCCAGATTATCCCGGCCTGAATACCCATCAGCGGGTACTCGCCGACCGACGAGCGTCACATGGCGCCACCGTACACTTCGTCACGGAAGATCTCGACGGCGGGCCGATAATCATCCAGGGAAAAACATCGATAGTGCCATCCGATACCGAGGGAACGCTCGCGCAAAAGGTGCATGCGGTTGAACACGAGATTTACCCTAAGGCAATCGCCTGGTTCGCCTCGGGGCGACTGTCGCTAGAGGGTAATCAAGTGATGCTCGATGACGGCTTGCTTTCCGACCGGGGCCTCACCTAAATCTGAGTGCCGACTACTTTTGATCGGCCGGTTCTATCTCAAACGATAGATCGCCGTCTTGCTCGAATACCCTGACTTTGCCACCTGCGGATAATTTGCCGAACAGCAGTTCATCGGCGAGAGCTTCGTTGATCCGATCGCGAATCAATCGAGCCATCGGACGGGCGCCCATGGTGGCATCGTGACCGTTTTTCGCCAGCCAGCGCCGGGCACTGTCATCAACATCCAGCGTGACGCCCTTATCCGCCAGCTGTGACTCCAGCTGCAAAATAAACTTATCCACCACATGGCCGATGGTGTTCTCATCCAAGCCGCCAAAGCGGATGATGGAATCCAGGCGATTGCGAAACTCGGGCGTAAAGAGTTTGTTAATAACTTCGGTGTCGTCCGCGCTGTGGTCCTGAGTGACAAAACCCAGAGAGCCACGCGCCATTTGAGAGGCCCCGGCATTGGTGGTCATCACAATGATGACGTTTCGAAAGTCTGCCTTACGCCCGTTGTTGTCGGTCAATGTACCGTAATCCATTACCTGCAATAGAAGATTAAAGACATCCGGATGCGCTTTTTCAATTTCGTCAAGAAGCAATACCGCGTGCGGATTTCGGGTGATCGCTTCAGTTAGCAGACCGCCCTGATCAAACCCCACATAGCCTGGCGGGGCGCCGATCAAACGGGACACCGTGTGGCGTTCCATATATTCCGACATGTCAAAGCGGACCAGCTCAATGCCCAGCGTGAGCGCAAGCTGACGTGTCACCTCGGTCTTCCCGACGCCCGTTGGGCCTGAAAAGAGAAACGACGAAATGGGTTTATCCGGGTTACCAAGGCCCGACCGAGATAATTTTATGGCGCTAACCAGAGCTTTGATCGCGCTATCCTGACCGAACACCACCCGCTTGAGATCGCCCTCGAGCGTACGCAACGCATCGCGATCCGACGCGCTGACCGTCTTGGGCGGAATGCGCGCCATTTTCGACACCACCCGCTCGATGTCGCCAACGCCGATAGTCTTTTTTCGTTTAGAGGCAGGCGCTAAACGGGCCTGAGCGCCCGCTTCATCGATCACGTCGATAGCCTTATCCGGCAAATGCCGGTCGTTGATATATCGTGCGGATAACTCGGCGGCCGTCCGTAGGGCGGGTGCCGTGTACCGCACCTCATGATGCTTCTCAAACTGCGTCTTCAGACCACGCAGGATCTCAACCGTCTCTTCTACGCTGGGCTCAAGGACATCAATCTTCTGGAATCGCCGAGACAGCGCGCGGTCTTTTTCAAAGATGCCCCGGTACTCCTGATAGGTGGTCGACCCAATACAGCGAATAGCGCCAGAGGCCAGCACCGGCTTGAGCAAATTAGAGGCGTCCATTGCGCCGCCTGAGGCCGCGCCGGCACCAATAACGGTGTGGATCTCATCAATAAAGAGCACCGCGCCCTCGGTTTCTTCCAGATCGGCCAGTACCGCTTTCAGGCGCTGCTCAAAATCACCCCGATATTTTGTCCCTGCCAGCAAAGCGCCCATGTCCAGCGCAAAGATCGTGCTGCCAATCAACGCTTCCGGCACCTCACCCTCCACAATCTTTCTTGCTAGGCCTTCCGCAATCGCCGTTTTACCAACGCCCGCCTCACCCACATAGAGCGGATTATTTTTCCGACGGCGGCAGAGAATCTGCATCGTTCGGGTCACTTCCAGATCCCGCCCGATCAACGGATCGATCTTGCCGGCAATCGCTTGCTCGTTGAGATTGACCGCAAACGCAGACAATGCGCTTTGAAAGTCCTCATCGCTCTCGTCCTCTTCTTGCTCACCCGGAGGCGGCAGCTCTTTTCGGCTGTCTCCCTGGCTGATGCCGTGAGAGACGTAGTTGACGATGTCGAAGCGCGAGACGCCCTCCTCACCAAGAAAATACACCGCGTGGGAGTCCTTTTCGGCAAAGATTGCGATCAACACGTTGGTGCCCGTAACCTCACGCTTGCCCGAACTCTGAACATGCAGAATGGCGCGTTGGATCACGCGCTGAAAACCGACGGCTGGCTGCGGGTCGGCCTCTTCATCCTCACCTAGCACCGGCACGTGCTCGCTCAAAAAGCTCAAGAGCTTTCGTCGCAGACCGCTTACCTCAACACCACAGGCCTTGATCGCTTTGGCCGCAGGCGCGTTATCGAGAAGCGCCGCGAGCAAATGCTCAACCGTGATGTATTGATGCCGCGACTCACGCGCGCTTTGAATCGCGCTATTGAGGGATAGTTCAAGTTCGCTGGAGAGCATCGAATTATTCAGGCTCCATGGTGCACTGCAGGGGGTGTTGGTTTTCGCGAGCGAGCGTCAGCACTTCGCGTACCCGAGTTTCTGCCACCTCAGCGGTGAATACACCGCACACGCCCGATCCCTCGGTGTGGACCTTGAGCATGATCTGAACCGCTTGCTCCTGCGGCAAGCGGAACACCCGCTGCAGGATCATCACCACAAACTCCATCGGGGTGTAGTCATCATTAACAAGCAATACTCGGAACATTCTCGGCTTCTTGAGGCGTGGTTTTGCCTCCTCTACCGAGGTTCCGGAGGTTCTGGAAATTTCTCTACGGTCGCTCACGAATACAGTCGCATGTCTGGGCTCTCGTTTTAAATATAGGGTCAATACCCGGGATTTCTCAAGACCCTATTGCCTTTGGTTTTATACCTCTCTGCACCTTAACAAGCGACGAGTGGACATCAAGTGACGCATGGTTTTGCGGCTCATCCAAGCCATTAGCGGCCGGGTCGTAACTTCAGGTAGACCCCCTAATCTATAATCTTATCGAACCTCAAACGGCCTTTTAGGGTGCTCTCTTTGCGTCTTCCTGACGTTTTCATATTAAGCCTCTGCTTTGGACTAGTCTCGGGTCTGTTGGGGTCCGTGGCTAAAGCACAGCCCCAAAAAGTAACGGTCTGCTACGACTTCAGCTGCAAGACCGAACAGGAAGTCTCGCTTTCCAGCGATGAGTGGCGAAGCGTGACCGGCTGGTTTCGCCCTGCACCGCTCAGCGCGGAAGAAGAACGCGAGCGGTTAAGGCAAGCGGTAGGATGGCTGGAAGTGGTTGTGGGTCGTCACACGCCTACCCATAACGACCTGGGTCTCAATTACGAGAAAAACCCCACGACCCCAGGCCAGCTCGATTGCATCGATGAATCGTTGAACATCACGACCTACATGACTTTATTCAAAGAGCAGGGGTATCTTCGCTTTCATCGAATCGTCGAACGTGCTTATCGGCAATTCGGTTTCTACGCCCACTGGGCAGGCCAGATAGAAGAGATCGAGTCAGGCAGACGCTTCGTGATTGACAGTTGGTTTCAGGACAATGGCATGCTGCCTTACGTGGCAGACAGTATCGAGTGGCACGATATGACCAATGCCGAAACCATTATCTTTCCGATCCAGAACTAAACGCTGACCCGCTGTCGCTTCAGTACGTCAATGCCTTCGCCCCAAAACACGGTTGTGGTTGGCCTATCGGGCGGTGTGGACTCAGCCATCGCGGCTCATCGACTGAAGACGCAGGGCCACCATGTCATTGGTCTTTTCATGAAAAACTGGGAAGAAGACGATGACGACGAGTACTGCGCCGCTCGGGAAGATCTGGCCGCTGCTCAATCAGTGAGTGAAGCGCTTGGGATTCCGCTAAAGACCGTTAATTTTTCCCACGAGTATTGGGAACGCGTGTTCACCATATTTCTGAACGAATATCGCGCTGGGCGAACCCCTAACCCGGACGTGCTGTGCAATCGGGAAATCAAATTCAAGGAATTTCTTTCGTACGCGCGGGATCTAGGCGCAGACCATATCGCGACCGGGCATTACGCCCGAGTAGAGATTGAAAATAACGCCCATCAGCTTCTAAAGGCTAAAGATCTCTCCAAAGATCAATCGTATTTCCTTCACGAACTGACAGAATCGGCGCTGGCCCTTACGATGTTCCCACTCGGCAACACCGTCAAGGACGCGGTTCGAGAGGAAGCTCGTCTACTAAATCTTCCGAATGCCGAGAGAAAAGACAGCACCGGGATCTGCTTTATCGGTGAACGAAAGTTTTCTGATTTTCTGGCGCGCTACCTACCCCCAAACCCTGGCCCGATCAGGACGCTTGAGCAAGAAACCGTTGGTGAACATCGGGGGCTGTGGTTCTACACCGCCGGTCAGCGCCACGGTCTCGACATCGGCGGACCTGGCGACGCGTGGTACGTTGCAGATAAAGACCTCGAGGCAAACATCCTGTACGTTGTTCAAGGCCATGACCATCCGGCCCTTATGAAAGATGCTCTGGTTGTCGACAAGATGCACTGGATATCAGGATCGGCGCCTGAGCGAACGTTCCGCTGTCAGGCCAAAACCCGCTATCGCCAGGACGATCAATCATGCTCAGTGTCCCTCGATAGCGCCGGTGGAATCTCGGTTCGGTTTGACTCGCCGCAAAGAGCACCCATGCCTGGCCAGTCGTTGGCGCTATATCAGAACGATCGGGTTCTGGGTGGAGGCGTTATATCCTCAACGCACCCTTCCATTAGCACCTAAGGTATTTTGTGCTGCCGCCCTCGTTTGATCACCCGTTGCGCGGCGTTCTTCTTTACGTCTGCCAGGTCGCGTGTTTTTTTCTGATCAGTATTCTGGTTAAAACGCTGGCTACGGACTTTGCAGTCACCGAGCTTTTGCTGGTTCGCTTCAGCTTTACCCTACTGGTGCTGCTGATCGTGATTGGGCCCAAGCGCAATTTCAGTTTTTTTAGAACCCGCTATCCTCTTGACCACTTGATCCGCACGGTGTGCGGGATGATTGCTCTTGGGCTGACCTTCGTCGCGCTGTCGAGCGCCTATATTGCCAACGCCACCGCCGTTGTTCTTAGTGCGCCTATCATCGCTACGGTACTCGCGATATTTATTCTGGGAGAGCGGGTGAGTCTTTCCCGAATGATCGCGGTAACCGTCGGGTTCTGCGGCATCCTTTTGATCGTTAAACCCGGATTTGGTTCCACAAACCCTGCCATTTACGCGGCGCTTGGTGCTGCCGTCCTCTTCGCATTTGTGATCGTGTGGCTGCGTAAACTTAACCGTACCGAGCACCCGCTCTGTATCTCGTTCTATTACAACGTGGCGGGGTTTGCGGTCTTTGCGACCTGGACGCTTGTTGCGGGACTATCCGCCGCCTGGACACAGGCGCCCGCGTTACTGTTTCTGGTGCTGCTGTTGGGGATTCTGGGCGCGGCGCAGCAGATTCTTCTAAGCTATTCCTTTCGATACGCCGATGCCAGTCTGCTGGCACCCTTTGAGTACCTCTCCTTGCCTTTCGCTCTGATTGTGGGTTTTGTTTTCTGGAACGAGCTTCCTGATGAACTCGCCCTGATCGGGGCAGGTCTAATTGTGGCTTGTGGCATTCTGCTGGTCTTCAGAGAGCTTCGAGTATCTCGTGAGACTCGAACGCCTGACCGGGCAAGCTAACGGCTGGCCGCAACCGATGAAAAACATCCTGATCGCCGGTTTTCAGCATGAGACCAATACCTTTGGTCCCAGCCAGGCTACGTTTGAGGAATTTCTGGAAGCGGATGGCTGGCCAGGGCTTCTGACTGGTGACGAGGTTATCAGCGGAACCAGGGGGATTAATCTGCCCATCGCTGGATTTATCGAAGCGACTCAGGGATCAGACATGAATCTGTTACCGGTCGTGTGGGCGTCGGCAGAGCCGTCGGGCTTTGTCACGGATGATGCGTTCGAAAGAATCTCTGACATGATTTTGCAAGGGATTCGATCCACCCCCTCACTTGATGGTATCTATCTTGATCTCCATGGCGCCATGGTGACCCAGTCCCATCAGGATGGCGAGGGCGAGCTGCTTGCCCGGATTCGCGATCTCACCGGAGATGACCTGCCTATCGTTGCAAGCCTTGACCTTCATGCGAATATCACCGCCCGCATGGTCCGCCATGCCTCCGCCTTCTGCATCTTCCGCACTTATCCTCACATCGACATGGCGCGCACGGGCGCTCGCTGCTATCCCGTTCTGCGCCATCTGTTATCAGGAACTCGGCTGCACGCGGCCCTTCGCCCTGTCTCGTTTCTCGTGCCACTGTCCGCGCAGTACACGGGTGCATCACCCTGCCGTGAACTTTATCAGTCCCTCGAAGCACGCTCGGGCGAGCCTTTCGTCTACGCGGATATTGCGATGGGCTTCCCGCCTGCCGATATCTTCGATGCGGGGCCGGCCGTTCTCGCCTACGCGAAGAGCCAGAGGGAAGCAGATCAAATCGCAGACCACCTCATTAATGACTTACATGCTCGGGAGGCAGAGTTTGACAGCGCGTTGCTTTCTGCTGAAGAAGCTGTACGTCAAGCAATGTCATACGAAGGCGATCAACCGGTTGTCATTGCAGACGTTCAGGATAATCCGGGAGCCGGCGCGACCTCAGATACCACGGGCGTGTTAAAGGCATTGGTTGCCGGTCAAGCCCGCAACGCGGTGCTCGCCCTTTTGCATGACCCCAACGTTTCGGCAAGAGCGCACAAGCTCGGCGTCGGTGCTACTTTCGAGGCTGCTCTTGGTGGTCGTACAGGGCTCGCCGGTATGGAATCCTACTCCGCGCGATTCCGGGTTCTTGCACTCAGTGACGGTCAGTTCGCGTTCGGTGGTGAGATGTATGCCGGCGCAAAAGCCCAGCTTGGACCAACGGCCTTGTTGGAAATTGTCGATCCGAATTCAAGCGTTTGCGTTGTGGTGGGCAGCAAGCGGTGTCAGTGTCTGGATCGCACGATCTTCACTCATCTGGGTATCGAGCTTGAGAAGACCAGGATCATCGCGGTCAAAAGCACTGTGCATTTTCGGGCCGATTTCGAGCCGATTGCCGGACGCATCCTGCATGCCAAATCGCCGGGGGTTAATTTTTGTGATCTATCGGAAGTCCCCTACAAAAATCTACGGCCTACCGTTCGAAGACACTAAAGAACCTAGAGACTAGGCGATAGGTTCTCTGAGCACGCTCGACGCTCGCCAGTGAAAGCGCCAGATTAAGAGCACCGCTGTCGCGGCAACCCCGGCGATCATGCCCCACCACAGACCGGGGGCTCCCCAGTTCAAGCCCCAGCCAAGACCCCACGCAGCCGGCAAACCCACCGCCCAGAAGCTAAAAGAGATCATCAGGGGGCCGTTTACGTCCTTTAATCCTCGAAGCGCGCCTTGGGCCGTGATGTAGGTGGCATCAAAGATCTGCAGAAAAGCTGCCGCAAAAAGAAGGGGAACCGCAGCCATAACCACCTCTGCATCATCGGTGTAGAGTCCCGCTACCCACTCTGGAAAGATAAAAATAATCAGTATCGAGGGGACCACCAATAGCAGGGCGCAGGATATTCCAAGCACCCCGCGAGCCCGTGCTAACCAAGGATTATTCTGGCCAATCGCCTGGCCCACCCGAGCCATGGTCGCGCTCGAAAGGCTCACGGGAATCATGAACGCAACCGTTGCATAGTTAATCGCGACCTGATGGGCGGCAAGCCAAACGTGGCCTATCTTGCCCATCATCAGGGCGATGGCGGTAAAGAAACTCGTATCGAGTATCAAGGTCCCGGCTATCGGTATTCCCAGTTTCAATAAAGCGATGAGGCCGGTGCCCGGCCGCGAAAACGAATGCCAAAGCTCTCGCGCCCGGTATCGACGGGACATCACAACATACAGCAGCATGCCGAGGGCATTCAGCGACATCACAAGAATAAGGTTAGCCGCCGCTCCTTCCACGCCCATTGCCGGCATGCCAAGGTGGCCAAAAATAAATGCCCAGTTACCCGCCACGACGATAGGGAGCGTTGCGACATTAATAACAAGCATCGGCTTTGAATGGCCGGTTGCCTCACATAAGAAGCGAAGCGCCATATAAAGGCATGTAGCGGGCATGGACCATGCGGCTAATGCCAAATAGCGCTGCACCAACGGCACCACGTTGGCATCGATTCCGATCCAGAGCATCAGATGATCCATCTGCCGCAGCAGCAAAAACGCGCCGACACCGGTCAGCAGAGCCAACCACAGGCCTTGCTGGAAGCTCTCTTTTATTTGCTGATCCCGCCCTGCCCCAAAATGCTGGGCGATAGTGGGTGAGAGCGACATCATGATCCCAAGACACACTAGAAAAACAAAAATCATGAACGAGCCGCCCAAACCCAATGCTGCGAGTTCCAGCGCCCCAACGCGGCCCATCATCAAGACGGCCACCGTGGTGTTGCTTACCTGAATGAACTGGGTGAGCACAATGGGAAGACCCAGTTTGAGAAGACCCCTGATCTCGGGTCGCAGGTCGAATGA
>VMBT01001407.1_pt1 | contig 12853 bp, 13 predicted proteins | sample 4404301 | NCBI WGS metagenome assembly VMBT01 (sample SAMN12238535, study PRJNA552566) | marine metagenome | isolation source: Coastal seawater | place: USA: coastal Georgia, Sapelo Island | collected 2008-08/2009-08
AAATCCACTCAGAAAATTACATCTGCAATGAAGATGGTTGCAGCTGCTAAATTAAGAAAAGCTCAAGAGCAAGCCTTAGCTTCTAGACCCTACACATCATTGATGGATAAAGTTGTATCAAAAATAGCATCTAAAATGTCTGGAAACACAATCGATCTTCTAACTGGGAAGACTGATAATAAAACTCAACTTATTGTAGTATTTTCTGCTGATAGGGGGTTGTGTGGTGGCTTTAACGGTTCCATAACCAGAGCTGTAAGAGCTGAAATAAAAAAATTAGAAGAAGATGGAATCAAAGTAAAATTATTGATGGTTGGTAAAAAGTCTGCTGACGCTCTTAACAGAGAATTTGGTCATCTTTTTGTAGAGAGAATTGATGGCAATTCAGCAAAACCAAACTATACAGATGCTGAGATTATTGCCAAAAAAATTATCTCACTATTTGAAGATAATGAGTTTGGAGTTTGTAAGGTAATTTTCAATAAATTTGTTTCAGCTATTACACAAGAAGTTACATTTAAATCACTTATACCAGCTGATATACAAGAGACTGAAACTGATGAAGTTGACTCAAATTCTATATATGAATTTGAGCCCAGTGAAGAAGAAATTTTAAACGATTTATTACCTCGTAATTTAGCGACCCAATTGTTTAGCTCCCAAATGGAAAGCACTGCAAGTGAGTTAGCTGCAAGGATGACAGCTATGGATAATGCTACTAGGAATGCGGGTGATATGATTGATAATCTTACACTTCAATATAATAGAACCAGACAAGCAGTTATTACTAAGGAACTAATAGAAATTATATCTGGTGCTGAAGCACTATAATAAATTGATCTTTAAATAAATGGAGAAAATTATGGCCAAAAAATCATCTGGCAAACAAAATGGAAAAATATCACAAGTGATTGGAGCGGTTGTTGATGTTGAATTTGAATCAGATTTACCATTAATTTTAGATGCTTTGGAAGTTGATAATGGTGGTCAAAAACTAATTTTAGAGGTTGCTCAACACCTTGGTGAAAACGAGGTCAGAACTATTGCTATGGATAGTACTGATGGTTTGGTAAGAGGCATGGAGGTAGTACAAACTGGTGCTCCTATAACAGTTCCTGTAGGTCCAGAAACACTTGGAAGAATTTTAAATGTTGTTGGTGATCCAGTTGATGATGGTAAGCCAGTCAAGTCTAAAACAACTCTTCCAATTCATAGAGATGCTCCTGAATACGTAGACCAATCAACTTCTGCTGATATATTAGTTACAGGTATAAAAGTCGTTGATCTTTTAGCTCCTTACGCCAAAGGTGGTAAAATTGGCCTTTTTGGTGGTGCAGGTGTGGGTAAAACAGTTCTAATTATGGAACTGATTAATAATGTTGCTAAGGCTCATGGTGGTTACTCTGTATTCGCGGGAGTTGGTGAAAGAACACGAGAGGGTAACGATCTTTTTCATGAGATGGTTGAATCAGGCGTTATTGTGCCTGATGGTCCAGGGTCTAAAGCTGCATTAGTATATGGACAAATGAACGAGCCTCCTGGAGCAAGAGCAAGGGTTGCTCTAACAGGTTTAACACTAGCTGAGTACTTCAGAGATCAAGAAGGTCAAGACGTTCTTTTCTTTGTGGATAATATATTTAGGTTTACACAGGCTGGATCAGAGGTATCTGCGCTATTAGGTAGAATTCCATCTGCTGTGGGTTATCAACCTACTCTAGCAACTGACATGGGAGCCTTACAGGAAAGAATTACAACAACAACTAAAGGTTCTATTACTTCTGTTCAAGCGATCTATGTTCCAGCTGATGACTTGACAGATCCAGCGCCTGCAACTTCTTTTGCTCACTTGGATGCAACAACTGTTTTATCTAGACAAATTGCAGAAATTGGAATTTATCCAGCTGTTGACCCACTTGATTCTACTTCAAGAATGTTAGACCCACGAATTGTAGGTGAAGAACATTATAATGTTGCTAGGCAGGTTCAAGAGGTTCTTCAGCAATATAAATCTCTTCAAGACATTATAGCAATATTAGGAATGGACGAATTATCAGAAGAGGATAAATTAGTTGTGAATAGAGCTAGAAAAATACAAAGATTCTTATCTCAACCATTCCATGTGGCTGAAGTTTTCACTGGTTCACCTGGTGTTCTGGTTCCATTAGAAGAAACAATAAAAGGTTTTAAAGCTATAGCAGATGGTGAATATGATGATCTACCTGAAGCTGCTTTTTATATGGTTGGTACAATTGATGAAGCGATAGCAAAATCTAAAAAATTAGCCAAAGATGCTGCTTAAAATTATAATTTGTTATCAAGAGGTTTAGATGTCAGAAACAACTAATTTAGAAATAGTAACCCCTTCAATGGTCATTGTTTCTGAACCAGTAGAAATGGTTGTCGTTCCAGGCGCTGACGGGCAAATAGGTGCTTTGCCTAGGCATTCTAAAATAATGTCAACTCTTCATAGGGGTATTGTGGATATTTTCCATGATAATAAAATATCTTCTAGGGTAATGATTGATGGCGGCATTGTAGAAATTAATGAGAGCTCTGTTATTGTTCTAGCCGAAAGAGCAGAAAAACTAGATAGAGCAAATAAGCAAATTTTAGAAGAAAAACTCTTAGATTTTAAGTCTCAAGAAAAAGACCCAGATCCAAATGTATCTAGTTTAGCTCTCAAAAATTCTTCATTCATATCTGCTGTAATTGAAAATATTAATTAATTTATTTAGATAATATTTTTTCTATCTTAGAACCTATTTCTAGTAGTCTATAATCATGATTGGTAGATGCATTTAACATTATACCAATTGGCTTACTATCTATAGTGTATGGCAAAGATAGGCTGCATCCATTCATGTAATTAGCAAGAGTTGTATTTCTAAGTGAGATAAGATTTACTTTATCGTAGAATTCCTCATTTTTACAATCTTTAATTAGGGGAGGTGTAATAGAAACTGTTGGTAATAGTAAAAAATTATTCCCCAAAAAATTATTAAATTGATCTATTAATTTTTTTCTCTCTTCACAAAGTTTCACATATTCTACTGCCGTAACTTTATTGGCTCTATCCATACGTCTAGAAACATTAGGATCAATCAAATGTTTTTTACTAGTATAAGCATCAAAATATTCTGCTTGAGATTCTACGGCTGCAAATTGCCATAATGGAATTTTTTGATATTTGTCCAAAAGAGGGATATCACTCTCTAAGACATCAAAGCCACTTTCAATAATTTTATTCTTTGCAGCCTCAAACCCCTCTTTCACTTCTGTTTCGATATTTTCAAAACCAAAATTATTAGGGATAATTATTTTTATATCATTTTTATCTGATTTATTAAGTTTTAGAGTAGATTTGTTCCGCATTGTTTCAAAACCTAATCTACAGAGTTTTACATTTTTGGCCATTAACCCAACACTATCCAAACTTGTTGACAAAACAAGTGCACCCTCTCTTGAGATGCTATCTTGTGTTGGTTTAAATCCAGTTATGCCAGTGAAGGCTGCGGGTATTCTAGTTGATCCACCAGTATCTGTTCCAATTGTGATGTCTGATACTCCAAGGGCTATTGATACGGCACCACCTGAAGTAGAGCCACCAGGCACCGCGTTTTTAAAAATTGGATTAGAGGGTGTTCCATAATGTGGATTTATACCCAAGCCAGAGTATGCTAATTCTGTCATATTAGTATGACCTAGAAGTAAGCCTCCGGCATTTCGAATCAAAGAAATGCATTTTGCATCTTGTTTAGCATCTCCATCATTTATAAATTTCGTTCCACCTCTCGTTTTATATCCTTTTACATCAAATAAATCTTTTACAGATATTATGAGTCCCTTTAATTTACCTTCCTTAAGTTCATTAATTTTATCTAACTGTTCATTAAAATCTTTCTCGAAAAGTTGTGTAAAAATACTTTCAAATATTGCAGGATCATTTTGAATTTTTTTTAATATCTTATTAACTTTGTTAATTAGAATTTCAGATTTAAAATTATCTTTTCTCATTATTATTATATGTGTGCTGCATTAAAATTGTTTAAGATAGGAATAAATATCTTATTTATTTTCTCATAAACATCTTTCTTAAAAAAAATTGCTTTTTCAGGTAAATGTTCAGGATTGAGCCATACCCAATTTTTAAATTCTGGGTGTTTTGTATTAATATTAATTTCTTTATCATCTCCTAAGAAGTGAAATAAAAGCCATCTTTGTTTTTGACCTCTATATTTGCCGTCCCAAAGTTTATCCGCTAGAGGTAGTGGTATGTCATAATAAATCCATTCTGGGTATTCACTCACGAATTCAACATTAACAATACTAGTTTCTTCCTTTAATTCTCTAAAACCAGCTTCAATTGCTAGCTCTCCATCATCAATTCCACCCTGGGGGAGTTGCCATGCTTCTGCTTTGTTATCCAGACGTTGACCACAAAATACCTGACCTGCTTTGTTGAAAACCATAAGACCTACGCATGATCTATAAGGTCTTTCTAAAAGTGGCATTTTTGTAATTGGCATTATTGATTTCTGACAGTATCGTTTTCGTTAATGTTAACTGAATGATTTATAAATGCAGTTGAGGTCTTTTTGGTCTTATTACTAAACAGATGAATACCTCTAATTAGATCAACTGCTCTTGAAATTTGATTATCTTGTAGAAGCTTTTCCGAAGGGGTGATCTCAGATTTTTTATTGTCTTCTGTTTTGGTTGTACTATTCTTTTTATCTAAGGCACCTCTAAGATTTTCTTCACGTCCTCTTTCCAATCCTTCTTTTTTTAGGTCAGTTATACCTGCCTCTACTTTAATATCTGGCTCTATTCCTTTTGCTTGAATCGAAACCCCGCTGGGTGTGTAATATCTAGCTGTTGTTAGACGCATTGCTCCGTTACCTGGAAGTGGAATTATTGACTGAACAGAACCTTTACCAAAACTCCTGGTTCCAACTATTATTGCTCTAGCATGGTCCTTAAGAGCACCAGCAACTATTTCGCTAGCAGACGCTGAACCGCTATTAATTAAAACTATAAGAGGTTTACCGTTTATTATGTCACCTTTCTTAGCAAACACTCTTGAAGTATCATCGGGTTTCCTGCCTTGGGTAGAAACAATTTCTCCTTGATTAAGAAACGCGTCAGTAACAGAAATAGATTGGTTTAAAAGGCCTCCAGGATTATTTCTCAAATCAAGAATCAGGCCTTGAAATTTATCTCCTAATTCTTTTTTAATTTCATTAATAGATTTTTCCATTCCTGAAGTTGTTGTATCTGAAAAGGTTGTTAACCTGACATAGCCTATATTATTTATAATCTCATGTTTAACGGATCTTATTTTTATAACATCTCTAATGATTTCAACGTCAAAAGGATCCTTTTCCCCACGGACAACCGTTATTGTAATTTTGCTTTTAACTGGTCCTCTCAGTCTAGATACTGCTTCGTTAATTGTAAGACCTTTGATTGATTCCCCATTAATGCCTATAATTAAATCGCCAGGTTGCATGCCGGCATTTGCTGCAGGTGTGTCATCAATAGGAGAAACAACTTTTACAAAGCCCCCTTCCATCGTAATTTCTATACCTAACCCCCCAAAGGTTCCCTTTGTTTTTACTTGCATATCTTTATATGACTCAGGGCTTAAATATGAAGAGTGAGGATCTAAAGACTGAAGCATCCCTGAAATGGCTGATTCTATTAATTCTTTATCTGTGACTTCTTCCACATACTGTTCTTGAACTCTTTGAAAAACATCTCCAAATAGATTTAGTTGTTTGTATGTTTCTTGACGATTATTTTGGGCGCTTACATTATCTAAAGAAACAAAAAAAATACTAAAAAATAACAAGGCTATAAAAAAGCTATGATTTTTATTTAATTTAATTTTAAGCATTTAAATAAATCCTAAATCTAGTAATTTTCTGTTCTAAAAATAATTATAGAAGATAATTAAAGTAGTCACTATATAAAAATTATCTTTTTAATAATGATTCACCGTTCATAGAACTAGGTGATTCTATAGACATAAGTTCTAGAATTGTTGGGCCAATATCAGCAAGTTTTCCATTTTTTAGTTTTAAATCACTATTTTGTGATATCAGAATAAGTGGCACCTTATTACAAGTATGAGATGTATGCGGCATTTTAGTTTCAGTATCGATCATAGTTTCACTATTTCCATGATCAGCAGTAAGCAACATAATCCCATTAAGACTATCTAGTGTTGTTTTTATATTACCTACACACTTATCAACAGTCTCAACTGCTTTTATTGTAGCTTTCAAATCACCTGTGTGACCTACCATGTCAGGGTTTGCAAAGTTAGCAATAATAAGATCATATTTTTTACTTTTTAGAGCTTTTATTAATTCAAATTCTACTTGGCTTGCAGACATTTCAGGTTTCAAGTCATAAGTAGCTACCTTTGGAGAAGGAACCATTACTCTTGTTTCCCCAGGATAGACTGTTTCTTTGCCTCCATTAAAAAAAAACGTAACGTGAGGATATTTTTCTGTTTCTGCTAATCTAAGTTGTTTAAGATTTTCTTTAGAGACAATTTCTCCAAGCGTGTTCTGAATTTCTTCACTTGTAAAAATGCTATCCATGAATTTTGAAATTTCGGTTGAATATTCTGTCATTCCCAAATTATTTGTCAAAACTGGTGTATTAATAGTCTTTGAAAATTTATCAAAACCAGGGTTTATAAATGGCATAAGTAATTCTCTTACCCTATCAGCTCGGAAGTTAATCATCATGAGGCTGTCACCTTCAGATATTCCTTTGTAATCACCTATAACTGTAGGTGAAATAAACTCATCAGTTTCATTACTTTCATATGCTTTCCGAATGGCAGTGCTTACATCATCTTCTTTTCTTGTGTATTTACCATATGCAATAAGATCAAAAGATTTTTTAACTCTATCCCATCTATTATCACGATCCATGGCAAAATATCTTCCAACTAGGGTTACTATATTAATTGATTTTGGGAGTTGAGATTCAAATTCTTTGATCAAATAACCTAATTGTTTTGGAGAGCTATCTCTTCCATCTGAAAAAATGTGCAAAACTGTTTTTAAATTTTTCTCATGTAATAATTTTGCCATTCCAATGATATGATTGCAATGAGAATGGACACCGCCATCACTGCATAATCCAAGTAAATGGACTGTTTTATCTTTCTTATGATTTGAAAAAAAATTTTGAAAATTTTTATTTGTTCTTATTTGATCATCTGAAAAAGCTCTATCTATTTTTGGTAAAGTTTGAAGAACAACTCTACCTGATCCTAGATTCATGTGACCTACTTCTGAATTTCCGACTTGACCTTTAGGTAAGCCAACAGCTTCTCCAGATGCATCCAAGGTTGAGTAAGGGTAATTTTTAGATAAATAATCAAAATTAGGTGTTTGAGCTAGTTCAACAGCATTAAATTCTGATTTTTTGTCTATTCCCCAACCATCCATTATACATAAAACTACCGGTCTGTTTTGTGTCTTATTCATAAATTAAACTTTCAATCTCAACTATTTATGATAGGGATGACCCTGAATAATAGTTTCTATCCTATATATTTGTTCAGCAATCATCATCTTTACCATCTGATGAGGCCAAGTTAGTTTTCCCAATGCAATAATTTTATCTGCCCTTCTTTTTATTTGATCACCATTTCCAAATGCTCCACCAATTGCAAAGTTTATATACGCAATATTATCATTTCTCCAATCAAGCACCATTTTGGCTAATTCAGGGCTAGTTAGATTTTCACCTTGCTCATCTAATAAAACCAGTCGTCCATTTGAGGGTGTTGAGCTTATTAACTTGAGTCCTTCTTCTTCTATCTTTTTTTGCTTATTATTAAGTTTTATTTCATATTGTTTAATCTCAATATTTTTTATTCTTTTTAAATATTTTAAAGTGATTAGATCTTCTTGTTGAGTTTTTGTTTTGCCAATTGCTGAAATAATATATTTCATCTTTTAATTTTTTATTATATCGGAAGTAATTTCCTCAACACTTTTTTCCCACATTTTTTCTAAACTATAAAAATCTCTTACTTCAGGACGAAAGATATGGACCAAAATATCGTTTGCATCAATTAACACCCAGTCACCATTTGACATTCCCTCAGGTGAAGGTGTTTTTATACCTGCTTCTTTATATTTTTTTATTAGATTATTTGCCATTGCAGTTACTTGTCTTACAGTATTGCCGCTAGCTACTATCATATAATCTGCAATACTACTCCTTCCAATAAGATCAATGCTGACTATGTCAATGCCTTTATCGTTTTCTAAAGATTTCAAGGTAAACTTTAATAATTGTTTAGAGGATAAAGTCTTTGGTTTTTTCATTTAATATTATTCCATTATAGTTAAGTTATTAATTTTACGTAATTCTGTTGATGAGATGGCTAATAATTTATTTTTAATAAAAACCCAGATGGGTTTATTATAATTAAATATAATTTTACTTTTTGATGTTTTAAGTCTTTTGCCAAGGTATCTTGTTTTTTGAGTATTAATAAATGAGCTTAAAAAACCTGGTCTAGAAATAACAGCAACATATACTCTTTGAGCGATTGATGTTGGGTAGAGCCATTTATTAAAATTATCTAATATATCGCTCCCCATTAACCACACAAATTTAACTTTTCTTGATTTACTATTTAAAAAACAAACAGTTTTATAAGAGGCATAAAGTTTATTTTTTTCTTCCAAATCCAATACTTTTATATATGAAATTTTTTGTGTTAATAGCCTAGCATAAGCTAACCTTTTTTCAAAACACTCCATTCCGAGAGTAGATTTGAGTCTGTTTTGTGGAGCGACAAGCCACCAAATTTCATCTAAGCCAAGATTTTTTTTTGCAGTATTACTAATATGAAGATGCCCCTCATGAGCAGGGTTGAATGATCCGCCAAGAATACCAACTTTTCTATTTCTATTAAATGAGTAACATTTGGGAATATTATTTTTAAAAGAAGCTTTGAAATTATTAATCACGTACTTGATCGTTCCCTCTAACCATGTATTTAAAGCTAGTTAATTGAGCTGCGCCTACAGGTCCCCGCGCGTGTATTCTTCCAGTAGAAATGCCGATTTCGGCACCCATACCAAACTCTCCGCCATCTGCAAATTGAGTTGATGCATTATGCATTACTATAGCACTATCAACATTAGATAAAAAAGTTTCAGCAGTAACTTTATTCTCTGTAATTATAGAATCAGTATGGTTGGAAGAATATTTATTTATATGATTAATAGCACCTTTTATTCCATCAACTAACTTCACAGAGAGTATTGCATCAAGATATTCAGTTTGCCAATCGATATCGGTAGCCAATTCAATAGAATTTACAAGTTTTTTTATGTCGCTATCGCCCTTAATATGACAACCTTCCTCAATTAATTTATCGATAATAATTGGAGCAAATTTATCATTAATTCTTTTATCAATTAATAAGGTTTCTAATGCACCACATATACCAGTTCTTCTCATCTTAGAATTAACAATTATTTTAATGGCTTTATCAAAATCGGCATCTTTATCTACGAATAAATGGCAAATACCTTCAAGATGCGCAAATACGGGAACTCTTGCTTCCGTTTGTACTTTTTCAACTAACGACTTTCCACCCCTTGGGATTATAACATCAATTTCACCTGTGGATCTTAACATTGCCGTTACTATTTCCCTATCTGTGTTTTCAATCACCTGAACAGCATCTGAAGGTAAACCAGCTTCTTTCAAACCATCTTGAAGACATTTAGCAAGTATTACAGATGAGTGAATCGAGTCAGATCCTCCTCTGAGAATAACCGAATTACCTGATTTTATACATAAACTGCCAGCATCTATGGTCACGTTTGGTCTGGATTCATATATAATACCAATAACTCCAAGTGGAACTGAAACACGAGATATATCTAAACCATTTGGTCTTTTCCATCTTGATATCTCAACACCAAGAGGATCATCCATTTTAGCAATTAGTTTTAAGCCATTAATAATATCCTGTATTCTTTTATCATTTAGCAAAAGTCTATCCAGAAAAGCATCAGATACTTTTTTTTCTCTTGCGTTTTCTAAATCAATCTTATTAGCATCCAATATTGCTAATTTATTCTTTTCAATAAATTTTGCCGTATTTAATATGGCTAAATTTCTTTTTTTAGCATCACTAACTGATATAATTTTGAAGGCTTCTTTTGACTTCTGATTAATACTTCTTATGTACTCTTGGTTATCGTAAATCATATAATGTTCTCTTATTTTTTCTCAAGCACCAAATCATCTCTGTGTACGACTTCATCTTTACCTCTATAACCTAGAATTTTTTCAATTTTTTCACTTTTTGATCCTTTAATTAATTCAACCTCTGAATTATTAAAGTGAGTCAAGCCAGTACCTATAAATGTTTCATTTTGATCTATAATTTTAATTAAATCACCCTTCTCATAATTACCCTCAGTTTTGATAATACCAGCAGGTAAAATGGAAAATCCTTTTTTTATGGCCTGTGTTGCTCCATTATCTATTATGATTTTACCTTTTGCATGTAGAGCGCCAGATATCCATTGTTTTCTTAAGTTTAAAGGATGATCTTTGGCCTTAAACCAACTAAAAGTTTTTTCATTCTCCTCCAGTTTTAATAGTGGATTATTTAATCGTCCGTCACAAATAATCATGTGACATCCTGCGTTCATTGATATTTTAGCGGCTTCAATTTTTGTTACCATACCACCTGATGAAATTTTACTATTTGCTGGTCCAGCCATAGATTCTATTTCAGTTGAAATTTCTGTAACTTCTTCAATAAGAGTAGCATTTTTATTTTTGTTTGGATCAGAAGAATATAGGCCATTAATATCTGATAGTAATATAAGAAGGTCTGCACTGCACATTTGTGCAACACGTGCTGCTAGTCTATCATTGTCACCAAATTTTATTTCTTCAGTAGAAACCGTATCGTTCTCATTGATTACAGGTATAACGCCAAGTTCAAGAAGTTTAACTAAAGTTGCCCTAGCGTTTAAATGTTTTCGTCTAGTTTCTGTATCATCGGGAGCTAGTAATATTTGAGCAACATTTAAGCCATGTTCTAGCATAACTTCTTTCCAAGCATGTGCTAAACTTATTTGCCCAGTAGCAGCTGCAGCTTGTTTTTCATCGAGTGTTAGATTATTTAACAAATTTAATTGTTTTTTTCCTAGAGCAATAGAACCAGAAGAAACAACAATCACCTCTTTTTTTAATTTGATCAAATTAAAAATATCTAAAGCTAGTGTCTCTAACCATTTCTTTCTAAGTGATCCCTTTTCTTTATCAATTAAAAGTGCAGAGCCAATCTTAATTATTATTCTTTTAGATGTTTGAATTAGATTATTTTTTTTCATTTTTATAATTTATGGAGACCATGAAACATTTTGCAGTTGATTACTATTATCCTCTGATTCTGACATTGAAACAATAAGATCTTGAGCTTCTCTAATTAAACTTGTGATATTCTCTCCTGAGACAGCTGAAATACAAATAACTTTTTTTATACCAAGTTTCTTAAGTTTTTTCTTCGCTAATTCAATTGTATCTATGTCCACTGCATCGATTTTATTTAAAACAATGATTTGTTTCTTCTGAGATAAACTTTCATCATAGGCTTTTATTTCATTAAATATTGTTAAATAATCGTTAGTTATATCTTTGCTAGTAATGTCGATTAGATGAATTAGCCCTTTACAGCGCTCAACATGACCCAAAAATCTATGTCCTAATCCATGTCCTTCGTGAGCCCCTTCAATTAAACCTGGAATATCTGCTACTACAAATTCCTTATTGTCCTGGTTAACAACACCTAAGTTAGGGTGTAATGTTGTAAAAGGGTAATCTGCTATTTTAGGCTTTGCAGCGGTAATCCTGGAAAGTAGGGTGCTTTTACCAGCATTTGGTAGTCCAACTAAACCGATGTCTGCAATAAGCTTTAATCGTAACCAAACCCACTTTTCTTCTAAAGGACCTCCCGGTTGAGATTTTCTAGGAGCCTGATTTGTAGATGTTTTAAAAAAAGCATTACCTTTACCGCCTTCTCCACCTTTAGCAAGAGTAACTCTTTGTCCAATTTCAGTCATGTCTGCCAGGATAAAGTTGTTGGTTTCATCTAAAATTTGAGTTCCAAGAGGTAAGCGAAGAATTAAATCTTTGCCACTTATTCCACTTCTGTCTCTACCTTTACCACCTTCACCCGGTCTCGCTTTAAAATGTTGTTGGTACCTAAAGTCAATAAGTGTGTTTAGGCCATCTGTACACTCTGCGATTATATCGCCACCACGGCCACCGTTTCCTCCGTCTGGCCCTCCAAAAGGTACGTGCGCCTCTCTTCTAAAAGAAATAGATCCTGGGCCGCCGTGACCACTGGCAATATATATTTTGGCTTGATCCAAAAATTTCATAATAAAAATCTATTATATACTAATATATATGGAAAGAATTTTCAGATATATAAAAATTAATTTTAAATATTCTGGATAATGTTGGAATTATTCAGCAGCCTGTTTTGCTGGCTCTACAGACACAAACATTTTATTTTTTTGCTCTTTAAACTTAACGTGCCCTTCAACTAAAGAGAAAATAGTATGATCTTTACCCATGCCGACATTTAAGCCAGGATGATACTTGGTTCCTCTTTGTCTTATGATAATGTTTCCAGGAACTACAGCTTCACTACCAAATTTTTTGACGCCAAGCCTTCTTCCAGCTGAATCTCTTCCATTCCTTGAGCTACCGCCTGCTTTTTTATGTGCCATCTGTAAATCCTTTACTTATCTTTAGTAGTTGATTTCTTAGTTTTTTT
>VMBT01001413.1_pt1 | contig 12835 bp, 12 predicted proteins | sample 4404301 | NCBI WGS metagenome assembly VMBT01 (sample SAMN12238535, study PRJNA552566) | marine metagenome | isolation source: Coastal seawater | place: USA: coastal Georgia, Sapelo Island | collected 2008-08/2009-08
GCTCCTCATCGCGGTCGCGGTGATGGCGACGAGTGGAGTGGCGACCGCGCTCCGCTCCGATCGGAGTGCGCGGGTCGCCGTCGCGTTACCGATGATCCTCTGTTGGCCGGCTATGGCCTCGCTCGCGAACCTCTCCTTCGTCGCCGACGCGCGCTACGCCATCATCTACCTGCCGTTCCTCGTGCTCACCGTCGCGCTCGGAGCCGACCGGATCGCGGGGAGACTGCCGACGGGAGCGCGCTCCGTCGGTGCACTCGCTGTCCCAGTGGTCATGCTCGTTCTGACCGTCGTGCCATGGCTGCGCTCACAGGCACCCGCCACGGCTGAGGCCAACGGCGTCGCGGCATCGGTGGTCTCCCGTCTGAACGACGCGTCGATCACCAGGCTCTCGGGCCACTACTGGGCGGTTCTGCCGGTCGAATACCTGAGCGACGGCGAGGTGCGGGCCGCGGTCAGCGGGGACCCGTTCGTCGTGCGTCTTCCGCGTTCACAGCAGATCGCTGAAGCATCCGATCCCGGACGACTCGCCCACATCTATCCCTTCAGCGTCGACGTGACCGAACGTCTCCCGCTGCCAGCCGAGCAGTACCGGGTTGCCGAGGTCGGCGGTCTCCGGCTGTACATTCCGAGCGACGGCTGATCGCGGGCGCGGTCGCTGGAGGGATCATGTGGAACGGACAGCGGGTGGCGGTCGTGCTGCCGACCTACAACGAGCACCTCTCAATCGGTGACTGCATTCGGGCGTTCGAGGCGCTTGGTGTTGTCGACGACATCGTCGTGGTCAACAACAACGCGCACCCCGACACCTCCCCAGCCGTGGCGGCGACCGGGGCCCGCGAGGTGCACGAGCTCACCCAGGGATACGGGGCGGCGATCCGGCGCGGGCTCACCGAGACCAGTGACGCCGACCTCGTGTGCGTCTGCGAGCCCGACGGAACGTTCGAGCCAGCCGACCTGTTGAAGCTGCTCGCCTACTCGGCCGACGTCGACGTGGTTCTCGGCTCGCGCACGGTCCAGACGTTCATCCTCTCCGGGGCGAACATGGGATGGTTCCTCCGCTGGGGGAACTGGGGGGTCGCCAAGCTCACGGAGGTCCTCTTCAACACGGTGTACCTCTCCGATGTCGGCTGCACCTTCCGCGTCTTGTCGCGGCGTGCCGTCGAGGAGATCACCCCCCGCTGGCATGGTGACGGATCGCCCGCCGGATTCGAGATGATGCTGGCCGCGGTCGACCTCCGACTCGACCTCGTGCAGATCCCGGTCACCTACCGACCTCGCGTCGGCGAGAGTTCGGTCACCGGCGACCGGGTGAAGGCGATCCGGCTCGGCCTCGAGATGATCGCGATGCTGCTGCGCGTGCGGCTGCGTGGTCGTGGCGGCCGGTCCGAGTCGAGGACACAGGGGTAGTCTCAGGTCGTGCGAGTCCTGAGGGCGTTGCTGCGGCGGCTCACCGGGGGCGACCTGCGAGCCCTTCGGTCCGAGGTGCGCGAACTCCGTGTGGCTGTCGACCGGATCGATGGGATCATCCAAGAGATCAACCACGAGTTGCGCTCCGCCGCCGAGGATGGCCCCTCGCTCAGCATCGGGCTCGCGGAGAGGGTGCGCCTCGACGCCGAGACCGCCCTTGCCTCGGTCCGGGTGATCGATCGGCAGCTCCGCCGACTCGGTCTCGAGGCCGACGGCGACGACACATGACCGGGGTCCCGCCGGTCGGGCGGGGCGCGCCAATGATCGTCGACGGCCGGGCGCTCACCCATCCAACGGCGGCTGGTCGCGGTATCGGTCGGTGGGTCACGACGCTCGTCCGATCGCTGCATACGGTCGGTGAGTCGCCGATCGTCGTCGCCGATGGGGACGTCGGTGTCGAGGAGTGGTCGCGGCTCGTGCCCGATGTCGACGTCCGCCCACTCGACCGCTCCCTCCTGCGGGGGGTGCTCGCGAACTGCGACACGGAGGTTCCCTGGTACATCGCCACCCAGCTCATGTTGCATCCGGTCTCGCTCGATCCGATCCCGGCAACCGTGAGCGAGGCGGGGATCCCCGTCGCCGCGGTGATGTACGACGTCATCCCGCAGCGCTATCCCAGTCGGTACCTCGCGAACCCGGCGGCACGACGCCAGAGCGAGTTGCGGTCGGCCCTCGCGCGAACGATCGATCTCATGCTCGCCATCTCTGACTTCGCTGCTCGCACCGCTCGGTACGAACTCGCCCTCGGCCCAATTCCCGTCATCGACATCGGATCGGCGGTCGAACCGTCGTTCCACGCCGATGACCGCGTCATGCGTCAGCGTCCCGGAGATGTCGTCGTCGTCGGTGGTGCAGATGAGCGAAAGAACATCTCTCGACTCCTACGAGCCTGGGCGAAGGTGGCGGAGGCCGTGCGCACACCAAGGCGCCTTGTCGTGGTGGCCGGGGTCGATCGAGAGACCCATCTGCGCTGGAACCACGAGGTTGTTCATCTCGGGCTCGAGGGCTCGGTCGCCTTGGTCGGCGGTGTGCCAGAGGCAGAACTCATCGACCGTCTGCGGCGAGCGGAACTCAGCGTCTTCCCATCGACCGAGGAGGGGTTCGGGCTCCCGGTCGTCGAGGCGGCTGCCTGTGGATGTCCGGTCATCTGTGCTCGAGGGTCGTCGCTGGACCAGGTCGCCGGCGACACAGCGATCCAGTTCGACCCGTACGACGTCATGTCCATGGCTCGAGCCATCGAGTCGGCACTCGTCGATGAGACTCAGCGGACGCGACTGCTCGCTGCGGCCGATCGCATCGCGGGCACATGGACGCCGGAACGGCTCGGAGGGCGCGTCGTTGAGGCGCTCCGGGTCGATCACCGTTCGCTGTGTGCGCGACCGGCGCGGAGTCCCGCGCGCCGAGTCGCCGTTGGAGCCGAGACCGTAGATCGAGCACTGGAGATCGCAGCGGCTCTCGGGGAGCCGGTTCACTCGCTCTTCGTCGCCGGCGATGATCTCGCGGCCCGTGAGACTGGCTCGAGCGCGAGCGCGTCGACGCTCCGCCCGGTCGGGATGGTGGGGCGCGATATCGGCGCCGATGAGTTCGACCGTCTCGAGCTTGATGAGACGGCGGATCCAAGTTCGATGACCGGGCGGCGACGGGCTCGGGCGAAGGTGGATCGGTGACCGTGGAGACCCCGCGAGTTCGAGTGGTCGTGCTCACCTTCGATGGCGGGCAGATGACGATGGACTGCCTGGCCTCGATCACGGCGCTCGACTGGCCGGCCGACCGGCTCGAGGTCGTCCTCGTCGACAACGGCTCCCTCGATGATGTCTCAGAGAGGGTTCGGGTTGAATATCCCGACGTCGTGGTGCTCGAACCACTGGCGAACCTCGGATTCGCAGGAGGCTGCAATCTCGGGATCCGGCACGGAATCGATGGTTCGCTCGCTGAGCGCGTCGATCACGTCGCTCTCGTCAACAATGACGCGACCGTCGATCCACTGTGGCTCCGTCGACTGGTCGAGCGGATGGACTCATCACCCGATATCGGTGGGGTTGCGTCGAAGATGCTCTTCGCCGATCGTTTCCACGGGATCGCTCTCGATATCGACGGTGTCGACGGTGACGATCGGGGTCGAGCTCTCGGTGTCTGCCTCTCCGCGGTGAGGGTCGCTGGCGAGCGCGACGACGAGCGACTCCGTTTCGACGAGGGTTTCCACGGCCCGGTCGATCCCGATCGCGCGCGCGACGAGGAGTTCGCGCGCTGGACTCGGGAGGCGGCTGAGTTGCGCCTCGTGGCCCGCGACACCGATCCCGAACCGGGGCGCGTCGCCCTTCGTCTGTCGGCCAAGCGCGCTCACCGGGTGACGCTCACCTCCGATGTCGAGACCGTCAACACCGTCGTTGGCGAAGGTGGCGAGCTCGAAGCCGTCTGGGTGGAGATCTCGGTCGGCGAGGGGACCTTCGACGCGGTGAACAATGTGGGTTCGGAGTTGTACCGGCTCGGCTTCGCTGGGGATCGCGGCTTCATGGAGCGGGATACGGGCCAGTTCGAGTCCTCCGAGGAGGTCTTCGCGTGGTGCGGAGGAGCGGCGTTGCTGCGGGCCTCGCACCTGGACGAGGTCGGACTCTTCGACGAGCACCTGTTCCTCTACTACGAGGACACCGACTTGGCCTGGCGCGCCCGTCGCGCTGGCTGGCGCCATGTTTATGAGCCCCGAGCGGTGGTGCGCCACCGCCACGCGCAGACCAGCGGCGTCGGATCGGACGTCTTCCGCTTTCACACCGAGCGAAATCGGCTCCTGGTCACCGCACGGAATGCGCCGATTCACCTCGTTCTCCTGACCGGCCTCGCCGAGGTCCGCCACTGCGTGCGCGTCAACCTCGCGCTGTTAGTGAAACGACCGCTCACTCTGCGGATGCCCTCGCGGATCGAACCCCGTCATCGGCGCCGTGTTCTCGTCGCTTACCTTCGGGCCTTGCCGCGGTACCTCGCCTCCCGGCGTACGTCGACCCCGCGTTCGGTCGGCCGGGCGGAGGTCAGGCGTCAGTGGGAGCGATCGAAGTGGTGAAGGTCGGCGTCTACAACCTGTACTGGTCGACCTACGGAGGTGGGGAACAGGTCGCGGGGACACTCGCCGCCCATCTCGCCGAGCAGCCCGGTGTGGAGGTCACCCTTCTCGGTCCTGAGCAGGTCGACCTGACGGCCACCTGGGATCGTCTCGGGATCGATCTCGGGCGATGCGGGTGGCGCCGCGTGACCGATGACGATGAGGCGGGACTGGCAAGCGCCGACTTCGATCTGTTCGTCAACCTCACCTATCTCAGTCGCGCGGTGAGCCGCGCGCCGGAGTCGTGGTACTACGTCCACTTCCCGTCGGTCCCATCCGGGGCCCGAGCGCGACGGGTCGACGGCGTCGCGCGGCTCGGACTCAGGGTGCTCGGTGAGCGAAACCTGCCCGCGGCGCTCGATGGTGTGCGGGAGGGACTCCGCCGACGGCGCATCGACGACGGCTGGGTCTCGTCGTATACGCGCTTCCTTGCCAACTCGTCGTATACCGCCCGCTGGGTGGAGCGACTGTGGGGAGTCTCATCCGGGGTGTTGCATCCTCCGGTTACTCCGCTTATCACCTCGGGCGGCGGCGAGCGGGAGCCCCTCATCTTGGCGCTCGGACGGTTCTTCGATCCGGTCTATGGACATTCCAAGAAGCAGGACGCGTTGCTCGACGCTTGGCTCGACCTCGAGGATCGCCCCGAGGCTGAGTCCTGGCGGTTGGTCCTCGTCGGTGGGGCCGATTCAAGGAGTCGCGAGTTCGTGCTTGACCTGAAGCGTCGCTCCCGCGACCACCGAGTCGACGTGCGGGTGAACGCGCCGAGGGCCGAGGTGGCCGACCTGCTCTCGAGGGCGTCGGTGCTCTGGCATGCGGCCGGTCTCGACGAGGACCCAGAGTCGCATCCCGATCGGTTCGAGCACTTCGGCATCGCGGTGGTCGAGGCGATGGCCGCCGGGGTGGTGCCGGTGGTCTTCGGGGCGGCCGGCCCGGCCGAGGTGGTGGAGGATGGCGTGAGCGGCCTTCACTGGCACGATCGTGGCGACCTCGTCGATCAGAGCCGCCACCTCCTTGCTGATCCCGCGCGGTTGACCTCGCTGTCGTCGGCCGCTCAACTGCGCGCGGGAGAATTCGGTGTCGGCTCCTTCGGCTCCAGGGTGGAGGAGCTTCTCGCCGAGATTCGCCCTTAGGGGCCGAGCAGCTCGGGAGGGACGTTCACGATCGGGACGACCGCGAGATACGGGCCGACGGTGAATTCCTCGACCGGTCCGGCCACGGCATTGAGTCGATCGCGCGTCGCCGCGGCGGTCTCCGGGTCGCCGGGGATCCAAAAGATGTGGGCCACCCTCCGGGATTCTCGGACTATCTGATCCCGGCGGTCATCGACGATCGCGGCGGTCGAGGAGATGATGGTCGGCTCATGGAACTCGAGATACACGGCGGTCTCGTCCAAGGAGTAGGCGCCGGTTACCCCTGCTTCGGCGAGCACCGAGGCGAGAGGCGCGGGATCGTCGCGGTCGACGGTCGACGTGCCCATCGATCGGATGGTGAGTCCGGTACCGAGCACGCTGAGTGCGAGTAGCACGACCGCGGCGGCGGGGCGTTGCGCATCGGGGAGTACGGATATCGCGACGACGGCGAGCAGGGCGGTCGAGGGGGCGAGGATCACCGCGGCATCGAGCGGAGGGATATCCGAGACGAGCGCCCCGATCCCGACGACGGGGAACACCAGCAGGGTCGCGAAACGGGCGCGCGGCCGTCGTGCGAGCACCAATCCCGAGGCGAGGAGGAGCATGGCCGACAGGATCAAAACGGGAACCGGAGGAATGAGTCGCCCCGCGTCGAGTGGGGACACTGTGCCGATGACCCGACCCCACACGTCGGGCCATTGCGCGCGAAGTGCCTCCGTCCATCCGGTTGGCGCGCTCGGGAATCCTCCCTCGCTCCGTCCGATGACGGCCCGGGCGAGCCAGGGAAGCGCCCCAACACCGGTCCATGCCCCGGCGATCAGCGCTGTCCGACCCGATGGCAGGCGTCCCGAGATGATGAGCGCGAGGAGAACGGGAATCACGAACAGGATGATCCGGTCGGACTCCCACCAACCGAGTCCGACCAGGAGTCCGAGCGCCCACCACGGCGGTTCGCTGCCCGGTCGCTCAACGAGGATCAACATCCCGAGTCCGATCGCCATCGTGGCGAGGAGTCCCGCTGTCGGTCGGGCCGAAGCGACCACCGACGACGCCGGGTGAACGCTGGCCAGCGCAGCGGCGACGAGCGGCCACGGCGAGGCGAGGCGCGTCCGTGCGAGCGCCCACACGAGCGCGGCGACACCCAGTGCGGAGAGTACGGGCCACATGGTGAGCACGGTCGCCTCGGCGAAGGGCAGACCGATGAGGGCAAGCAGCGCCGGTTCGATGGATCCGAGGCGCAGCTCACCGGGGAGCGCTCCCACCCACGAGCCGGCCCTCAGGTCTCGGGAGGCGAGCACCGTGAGCACCCAGTCGGTCCGCTCGGCGGCGAACGACATGGAGGAAGCCCAGATCCGCATGATCATCGAGGCGGCGAGCGAGGTGACGGAGACCGCGATGAGACCCTTTCGGGCTGCCGGTGTCACGGCCGACGGGCGACGAGAAGCATCTGGCCGGCGAGCGGCCGCCAGGGGAGGCGCAGGTAGAGCGGCACGAGCCGATGACCAAAGGAGAGGCGACTCTTCATGCTGAGTGGGAGAAAGCGGCGCTCGATGTGGACCATCTCGAATCCTGCCGCTCCGAGCCGATCCGCGAGGGAGACATCGGTATGGATCGTTCGGTGGGTGTAATCGTCGAAGTAGGCGCGTGGCGCGAGAGCGAAGTTCGGCTGCACGAGGATGAGGTGTCCTCCTGGCCGAAGCACGCGGAACACCTCGGCGAGGCACCGGTCGATGTCCGGGTGCTCCAGGTGCTCAAGGAAATTGCTCGCCGTCACGTTGTCGAACTCGGCGTCGGCGAATCGGGTGAGGTCGGTTGCGTCGCCGACGACCGCCTCGACTCCCTCGGGGACCAGATCGGCGAGGTCCGGATGGAGATCCATCGCGACGCGTCGTCGAGCCTCGAGGGCGCCGGTGAGCTCCCCCCGCCCCGCGGCGAGATCGAGGATCGATCCATCGGCGTGGATCCACGGGCGGAGGTAGCGGGCGACGTGCGTCCAGACCGCGGCACGGCGGGGATCCTCCGTTAGCCGGGTGGAGAAGTACCTCTCCTCATCCACGCTCGGACAGTACCGCCGGTGGCCGACCGATCGAGTCACCCCTCAAGGAGGCTGGGTTCTCGGACGCTGTCGTTCCGGTCCGATTCAGGGCGCGAACACGATGGGGGTCCACCGGAGGATCTCACCGGCTCCGCCGTCGACGGTCGATCCGGTGATCGATAGGCGGAGGAGGCGGCCTCCCGAGACGTCGAGGGTCTCGACGAGTTGGTGCGAGAACTCGACGAGATCGTCCTCGAATGCCGGTCCGACGTGATCGCATCCGTCCCAGGCGACGATCTGCGCGGTTCCGGGGAGGATGCGGGTGAGCGAGGCCTGCGCGAGGGCTTGGATATGGCCCCCGTAGACGAGACGACGCCCGGCCGCTGGCAGCGTCCGATCGCGGTGCACCGCCGCCTGATTGAAGGTGAGTCGGGCGAAGGGAGCGGCGAGGTCGACATGATCGCGAAGCGGGTCGATGCGTGTCTCGCCGGACGCCCATTCGGTCCGCTCAAGTGCACTGAGGTTCCAAGCCGGAATGAGGGAGGCCAACTCGGCGAGGGGCGTCGGCTCCGACGGTCCGGGAATCTCATCGGTCTCCTCGGGTCCCGTTCCGCGGGCCGGAACAAGGGCGCAGCGCTCGTAGCGCATGCACTCACCATGGTCACCCTCGGTGGTGATCCCGAGCCACACCTTGCCTCGGTGCTGGCCGTCCTTCGGTGACGACGAGCGCTTGCCGAGGACCGTGGTGGTCGTCCGCAGCGTCTCCCCGGACGCAACCGGCCGGAGGATCCTGACCGATCGGTAGTAGAGGTTCGCGATCGCCCGTCGCGTCGCATTGGTGGTCTGGCCGATGGAGACGTGCGCGACCAACCCCGGATTGGCGAGGGTGCCCTCGCCTCCGACGGCTCGGAGGAGTCCGCGGTCGGCGGTGAGCGCGTGTTGGTCGCCCGTCACGGCTCGATACGCGGTGTTGTCCGCCTCGGTCAGGGTCAGCGTGGGCAGTGGCCGAACCTGGTCACCGACGGTGAAGTCCTCGAAGAAGGGGCCGAGTTCGTGGGGCAAGACCATGGTGCGACCCTAGTGATCGGGGATCGTGGCCCGGCGAGGCCGAGATCAGCTCAGGCCGTCGAGCACCCGGGCCAACTCGATCGCCCCGAGCGCGGCTTCGTACCCCTTGTTGTCGTCGCCCGGTCCTGAGCGAGCCTGCGCCTGGGCGACGTTCTCGACGGTGAGGATTCCATTGGTGACCGCGGTCCGGTTCCGAAGTCCGGCGTCGAGCACCCCTCGAGAGCTCACATCGGACACCACCTCGAAGTGGTAGGTCTCGCCCCTGATCACGCACCCGAGGGCGATGACGGCGTCGTGCGATGCCGAGGCGACGTCGCAGGCGACGGGGATCTCGAGGGCTCCGGGGACGGTGACCTCGGTGATGTCGCTGACACCGCATCGCTTGAGGCCGCGACGCGCTCCCTCGACGAGCGCGGAAACGATCTCGTCATTGAAACGGGCGCGTACGAGGCAGACGCGGAGGCCCGCTCCGTCAGGAATCGGTGTGGGCTTCGAGGTGAGATCCCGGCTCATCTCGCGTCCTCCTCGGGGGAGGAGTGACCCATTCGCTCCCGCTTGGTGCTGAGATAGCGCTCCGCCTCAGGGTGAACGGGCACATGGATCGGAACCCGCCCCTCGATAGTGAGCCCGAAGCCGTCAAGACCCCCGTACTTCGAGGGGTTGTTCGTCATCAACTCGAGGCGTCGAACGCCGAGTTCGACGAGAATCTGCGCTCCGATTCCATACTCTCGGCTGTCGATTGGTAGGCCGAGTTCGACGTTGGCGTCGACCGTGTCGAGCCCGCCGTCCTGGAGTTCATAGGCGCGGAGTTTGTGACTGATCCCGATCCCGCGTCCTTCGTGGCCACGCAGATAGACGACCACGCCGACCCCGGCCTCGCCGACGCGCCGCATGGCCTCGTGCAACTGCGGCCCGCAGTCGCACTTGACGCTCCCGAAGACGTCGCCGGTGAGACATTCACTGTGCACTCGGACGAGCACCGGCTCGTCGTGGGTCGCCGGGTCACCCTTCACGAACGCCAGATGGGTCTCGTTGTCGATCACGCTCTGAAATGCGTGGCAGGTGAACTCGCCCCACTCGGTTGGTACGCGCGCTTTGGCCGTGGAGACGATGAGCTTCTCACTCCGCCGGCGGAAGCGGATGAGTTCAGCGATGGAGATGAACTTCAACCCGTGCTCGTCGGCGAAACGCCGCAGTTCGGGACCGCGCATCATCGATCCGTCGTCGGAGACCAACTCGCAGAGCACGCCGGCGGGGGAGCGGCCTGCGAGACGGGCGAGGTCCACGGCTGCCTCGGTATGACCGGCCCGCTTTAGGACCCCACCCGATCGCGCCTGGAGCGGGAAGATGTGACCCGGTCGGTTGAACTCCTCGGGTCCGACGGCGTCGTCGGCGAGCGCGCGGATTGTCCGAGCTCGGTCTCCAGCGGAGATGCCGGTCGTGGTGCCCTCGCGGAGGTCGACCGACACGGTGAAGGCGGTGCCCTGTGACTCGTTGTTGGCGACTGGGGGCACCATGAGCGGAAGGCGCAGGTCAACGCACCGGTCCTGGGAGAGGGCCGCGCAGATGACGCCGGAGGTGTGTCGGACGAAGAACGCGATAGTGCGATCGTCGGCGGCGTCGGCCGCCATGATGAGGTCGCCCTCGTTCTCGCGGTCCTCGTCGTCGGCGACGACGACGATCTCCCCTCGGGCGATGGCGGCGATCGCCTCGTCGACCGGGTCGAGACGGACCGCAGTTGATCCGGACTCTCGTGATTCCTGCTGGCTCATGTCCGTTCCTCTCGGAGGTGGTCGATGTGCGGGAGGGCCATTCTCTCGACGTACTTGGCGACGATGTCGACCTCGATGTTGACCGGTGCGCCCTCGTCGAGCCCACCGAGGTTGGTCACCTCGGATGTGTGCGGGATGACCGCTACGGAGAAGGTGTCGCCAATGACATCGACGACGGTGAGGCTCACCCCGTCAACCGTGACCGAGCCCTTCTCAACGAGGTAGCGCTCCAAGCCGTTCGGCACAGCGACGCGGAGGTCGGGCACTCGGTGCCGGATGGTGCCCACGCCGTCGACGTGCCCCTGGACGATGTGGCCTCCCATGCGCTGATCGGCACGGACGGCGCGCTCAAGATTGACCATGGATCCGGGCGCGAGGGCCGAGAGCGCCGTTCGCCGAAGCGTCTCCTCCGAGAGGTCCGCCTCCCAGGAGCCCTCGTCATGGGCGACGACGGTGAGACAGCAGCCGTTCACCGCGATCGAGTCGCCGAGCGTCACGCCCTCCAGGACGCGCGCTGCCTCGACTCGGAGGCGACCTCGGTCAAGTGCGACGACGCGTCCTAACTCTTCGACGATTCCGGTGAACATCACCGCTCCTCTCCGTTCGATCCGGCTCGCGGATCGAACTCCACACGTAGGTCCTCACCGACCCGCCGAACATCAACGAACCGACCGTGTCGCAACCCAGCGATCGTCGTCGCTCCCGAGCCACCGATCAGCGGGCGACCACTCGTTCCCCCGTGGAGACTCGGCGCGATGTAGACGATGAGTCGGTCCACGAGGTCGCGGTCGAGCAGACCAGCGATCGTCTCCGCGCCGCCCTCGACCAGCAGTTGGAGGTGACCTTGCTCACCGAGGTGGTCGAGGAGGGATTCGGGGGAGTCGGACCACTCCAGGCACGGCCGCACACGGGCCTCGGCGGGCGCCGCCCCGAGGACAACACGAAGCGGGTCGGGGCCTTCGACGGACCGGACGGTGAGCTGCGGATCGTCGGTGCGGACCGTGCCGGCGCCGACAAGCACCGCGTCGCTCTCCGCGCGCATGAGGTGCACCTCGCGTCGGGCCTCCTCGCCCGTGATCCAGTTCGAGGTGCCGTCGGGGGCCGCGGTGCGACCGTCAAGGGTGGCGGCCATCTTCGCCAACACCAGTGGTCGACCGGTGCGCCGCTGGTGGAGGTAGGGAGCGAGTTGATCGCTGACCATGTCGGAGGCGACATCGGTGGTCACCTCGATCCCAGCCTCGCGGAGTTGGCGTATGCCCTCCCCGGAAACTCGCGGGTCGGGATCCTCGACACCGATGAGCACTCGGGTGATTCCCGCGGCGATGACCGCCCCTGTGCACGGCGGCGTTCGGCCGTGGTGCGAGCAGGGCTCGAGGGTGACCGCGAGGGTGCCGCCTCGAGCGCGCTCACCGGCTGCTTCAAGGGCGACGACCTCCGCGTGACGTCCACCGGCGGGCTCGGTCGCCCCCTCGGCGACCACGGTTCCGGCCGCGTCGAAAACCACAGCCCCAACCCACGGGTTGGGCCGAGCGGTCAACCTCGCCGCCCGGGCGACACCAACAGCGCGGGCCATCGCGTCGTCCGCATGCACCCCTTCAAGGTGGGGGTCGGTTCGAGGTGTGGTGTCGGTCATGGTCGCGAATGCGCCCACGGGGATACGCCGACGAGGACGGGGAACCCGCCCCATTCGACCTGCTCCCATCCGGACTGTGACCGTCGGCTCCGGAGTTCCACCGGATCGGCCCATCGATCACTCGATGGGTTCGCGGGCTATACCGCCGGTCGGGAATTTCACCCAACCCCGCAGGCTTTGTGTTGTCCCTCGGAGCGTACCGGTGCACCACCGATCCGGCTCAGCCGGGATCAGGCGCGCGGTACCTCGTTCAAGAGCCCGGTCTCCACGTCGTAGACGAAGCCACGTACCTGGTCACGGTGGAGGATGAACGGATTCATCTCGAGTCGGCGCATCGACTGGGCGACATCGGCGTGCGGGTCGCTAAACGACTCGAGGAGCCAGCCGGGTCGAACGCCGAGTTCTCGCTCGAGCGCCTCCTTGAACTCGTCCTCGCCGACGCGTTGGAGTCCGCAATCCGTGTGGTGCACGAGGATGATCTCGCGCGTGCCAAGGAAGCGTTGGGACAGACAGAGCGACCGAATCACATCGTCGGTGATGACTCCGCCAGCATTCCTAATGATGTGCGCCTCACCGTGCCGAAGGCCAAGGATCTCGAAGGTGTCCATCCGAGAGTCCATGCACGCGACGACCGCG
>VMBT01001414.1_pt1 | contig 12832 bp, 11 predicted proteins | sample 4404301 | NCBI WGS metagenome assembly VMBT01 (sample SAMN12238535, study PRJNA552566) | marine metagenome | isolation source: Coastal seawater | place: USA: coastal Georgia, Sapelo Island | collected 2008-08/2009-08
AAACTGAAATCGGCAATCACCGTTCCGTAAGTTTGATTTCAATGCGCCTATTCTGCGCGCGCGCCTCTGGCGTATCGTCCGTGTTCACTGGCTGGAACTCTCCAAACCCATTGGCGGCCATACGATTAGCGGGGAACTGTAACGCCTCTACCATATAGCGCACCACCGACAATGCACGCGCTTGGCTTAGCTCCCAATTATCACGAAATTCACCTGCGCCTGAGAGGGGGATATTATCCGTATGGCCATCAACACGGATGACCCATTCGATGGTGTCAGGGATACTGTCTTTTACCCCCAATAAAATATTGGCAACCTTGTCGATTTCCAATTGGCCCGCTTCGGACAGGCTTGCAGCGCCCGGCTCAAACAGGACCTCTGACGAGAACACGAACCTATCACCAACGATTTTCACGCCCTCTTGACCCGCTAGAATTTCGCGCAGGCGACCAAAAAATTCAGATTTATAGTTCGCCAAATCCTGCGCCTGATCTGCAAGTTGGTTGCGTTCTTCCTCTAATTTCTTGGCCTCTGCCTCCAGACGGATTCGCTCTGCCTCTTCCAGTTTACGACGCTTGCGCTCTTCTGATGCGGCGCGGGCAAGTGCGGCGTTCAAACGGTTTCCAAGGTTCTGCAATTGGATTTGTGCATCAGCGTCCTTCTGTTCCGATAGCGCCAAGAGTTCCTGCAATTTGCCCAATTCAGCACGCAAGGTGGCAACCTGTTGATTTAATAACTCTTGCTGCTTGGCGGCCTCGATCAATTCATTTGCGCGTTTCTCTGATAAATCTTCAGAAACACCCAGCGATTTGCGCGCTTCGGCTAAAAGAATTTCACGCTGTTCCAATGCACTTAGTCGTTCGTCGGCCAGTGCATCTGCCGCCAATCGTGCTGCCAGCGCCGCTTGCAAATCTTCGGTCAGGTTTTGGCGTTCACCCTCTGCTTTCACCTTGGCAGCAAGCGCTTCTGCCAGTTGTTGTTCAAGCGATTTAAGCGCGCCTTCGTTCTGACCCGCAAGCTGCTCAAGCGCATTTTCTAATTCTGCGATCCGTTCTTCTGCACGATCCCGCTGCAGGTTCGCGGCATCTGTTGCATCGCGCTGATTTTCCAAATCCAACAAGGCGCGGGCCAGATCGCTTTGTAAATCACTCAATTCCGTGAATTGCGCGCGTTCCCGCGTATTTGACTCGTTCAGCATGTTGTTCACAGCTTCTAATTGACGGGCCATTTCATCCTGACGCGCCAACGACGCGGCAAGCGCGATTTGTAACCGCTGAACTTCTTGATCCGCCTCTTTGCGTGCCTCTTTTACACTATCCAAACGTTCGGTTTGTTCGCGGTCCATTGCGCTAATCGTGATCAGAGCCTCTTCCAGTTTCTTTTCAACACTATCCTTTGCCGCATTGGCCGCAGCCAGTAATGTTAGAGTGTTCTCGGCCTTTTTACGCTGTTCTTCTAATGCCAATGTCATCGCCGTCAGTTCAGCGTTCGAATTCTCCAACCGTTTGCGCAATTCTTCGGCGGCGGCAGCTGATACCAATTTCGCAGCTTCTGCTTCACTGAGTTGCGTGGTCAGTTCTTCTAATCGCTGTGTTTGTTCGTCGATCGTTGTGGATGCATCCGCCTTATCTTTGCGCAAGGATGCAATCAGCGCTTCCAACGCTTCTCGTTCACTGGCTTTGCGACGTGCTTCTTCTGCGGCGACATCAATCTCATCCCTTGCTTGGGCAAGAGCGAGGTTCAAGGCCTCGGCTTCGCTCATTAGTTCATCACGTCGATCTTCTAGGGATTGAATATTTGCCAGGTTCTCTTGTTGCGAGGCCAGCAAACCTGCGACTTGGGCCTCAAACGCTGTAATTTTGGAATTTGCATCGGCCAGCGCATTTGCGGTCTGATCTCTCTCTGACGTCAGTTGTGCGATCAGTGCGGATTGCGCCGCAACTTGGGTTTCCGCATCACTTAGATTAGAGGACAGCATTCCCAATTCAGTCTCAAGCGATTTGACGCGTTCCTGCTCTAAACCCAAGGCCTCTGCGATTGCGGCAATTTCGGCGCTCAGCGTGTTCAACTCAGTCTCTTGGCCTGAAATCGTTTCACGCAATACAAATTGGATCACCATAAAAATCGTTAGAACGAACATTAGGACCAACAAAAGTCCCGTCATCGCATCCACGAACCCGGGCCAGATTGATCCCTGAAAGCGTTGTCCCGTTCTGCGCGATAATGCCATATTACGCCTCTTTATCGACGCGGTTTGCCAGAGGCTTCAATTTCCGCGGTCGCCTGCACCAACGCATTTGTTAATGCATGCACATCCGCACGGATTGACGCGATGGTCTCTTGGCGTCCAGCGGCCAAGTCCTCCATCAAATGCAGCATTTGAACATCGATTGAACGCAGCCGCATGCGGCTTTCTGCATCGACGGCATCGTTCTTTTCCATGTTGCCCAAAACCTCGAGCAATTTTTCCTGCCCGGCGGCCACGCGTTCAAGGGCGGAATTGCTGGGCGCGCTTTGCTCAAGTTGAACAGTCAGTTTTGAAAGGTTGTCTGCCAGAACGCCGATTTTTCCATCAACCATGGTTCGCGTTTCATCTGATTGCTCAAACATTGACCGCATGGCATCCATCTGCTCTGACATTTGATCCAAGACCGCAGTGAACAATGCGTTTTCAGTAGAGGTTTCGCCATCACCAGACGAAAATCCCAATCGCGTGATTGATGACAACCATTCCTCTAATTCACGGTAAAATCGATTTTGCCCGTGCCCCGCGAACAACTCCAACAGCCCAACCAACAGTGATCCTGCAAGCCCCAATAATGATGAGGAAAAGGCCACGCCCATCCCACTTAGCTGTCCTTCCAACCCGTTCATCAATCGGTTGAACACCTCAAACCCACTTTCCCCATCTTCTGGGGCAAGCGATCGAATGGTTTCCACCAAGGATGGGACCGTTGTTGCCAACCCATAAAATGTGCCCAATAGACCAAGAAAGATAAGCAAATTGACAATATAGCGGGTAATCTCACGCGCTTCTTCAATACGTGTCGCGACAGAATCCAGAATTGACCGCGTGGACGATGCTGCAATTTGCATGCGCGATCCACGCGAGCGTAGCAAAGTTGCCAATGGCGCAAGTAACTGTGGAGGACGTGATGAATGCCCCGGATCGCGCGCAAAATTTTCAATCCATCGGACGGAATAAATCAGTTGGAAGACCTGCACAAAACAACTGATGATACCAACGCAGAATACAAAAAAGATAAAGCCATTCAGATACAGGTTCGCCGTCACAACCGCGATCACGTCATTCAGCGCCATGAACAACCCGATGCTCGCCAATCCAATGGCCAACATCATCATGATGATTTGACGGATAGGTTGAGAGAAATGAAGCTTGGTCTCTAATGCCTGCTTGTCCATGCGGGACAGCCCTCACTACTATTAGTAATTGCGCACAGTCTACTCACTATATTTAGGTTCGCCAAGTCACTGACCGCGGATTTTCGTGACTTCGGCCTCTAACCATTGCAGATCAGCATCATAAATCTGTGAATCGTTCAAAAAATTCACCGTATTGCGAAGATATTCCCAATTCGGGCCGCGCCCACCAACCGCATGCGCGATAATGTTCGCTTGTTCGTCTAAAGACAAATCGCAATACTGATCGTGCGTTTCATCAATGACGTAAACCACAGACTCTACACGGCCGATGTCCTTTACATCGATCATCAATATTTTTTCGATATAAGCCGAGGAAATCAGTTCACGTTCCCGCAAATATTCGAGAGTGTCTGCCTGATGTTCAGGGGCCACCCAAAAGGCAACACCGTCGCACACGGCCTGATCTTTCACATCAAGGGCCAAAACCAAACCGGGGTCTTCGACTGTGCCACGATGATGGATTGATCGCATCGAAAATGATCGCCGATATCCGCTGAGCTTTGCAGTGCGTTGCTCGACAAACGTAAAGCCTGGATTCCACAGCAGTGACCCGTATCCGAAAACCCACATTATTTTGCCTCTTCCCTTGTCTTTTCACCCATCTAACGCGTATCTGAGCAAAGGAAAAGAGAGCACTATGTTACGAATAATTGTCATCACCCTGACCTTTGCAGTCCTTTGGAGCATCCGCTGGTTCTGGTTCGCGGGACCGAACCAAGCGATGATTGAGAATTGGGTCGAAGGTGGCGCAGACATAGCTGCATATTCAGACATTCGCCAAGTTGGATTTCCAAACCGCTATGATGTGACATTGAACGACCTGAGGATCGCCAACAACGATTTTGAAATTTTTGAAACCGATGTGCTGCAAATTATGCGCCTCGCCTATCGGCAGGATCATTTTGTTTTGGCCTTTTCAAATAACATCAAAATCGTTGGGCAGAACATAAAAACATCCCAAAATCGTGCATCCATTGTGAGACAGGAAAACGATGTTCAGCGCGTCGTTTGGGAGGCGAATGATATTGCCTTGGACAATGGTGCAACAATTAAACACGGACAACTGGCTATCATAGTGCCACCAAACGATCGTGAAATCACACTTTACCTTCAGCTAAGCGAAATCGCGCAAAATGGCATGGTTGTGCATGAAAACGCCAAAATACAAATCAAAGTACTCATGCAGTCGGCGCCCGATACGTCCACCTTGGCAAATTTCGTTACATCGTTGGAAACAGGTTTCATCAGTGCGCAGATTTCAAATCCTGATGACCCAGAACAGATAAAACAACTCACTGACTTTAGAAACATTGGTGGAATAACAAGTCACTTTCCTGTGCTTGCCACGCTTTTGAACTAGAAAAAGGCGCTGCAGCAAAACAGCGCCTGTCTGGCAGGATGCCGAATTCGGCCACAATAAGTTTCTTAATTAAATAACTTACAATAGCCACACTGGGAGTAGCTTCCTAATACCGATAACGTAACAATTGACTCTTAATCTGCCAAGCTATTCGTTAAAAGCTGATCTAAACGGATATAATTTGGGCTAGTAAATGCCAATTTTATCAGGATACAAAATGAGCACATTACGGACAGGGCGCCTAAATTCAATCTGTGATATTTCTGGATTGCGCGTGGGCAACGCCATAGATTCGATTGTTAAAACAGGCGTAACTGTTTTGACGGGTGATGCACCCTTTACAGCGTCCTACGCGGTTATGGGCGGTGCGCCGGGGACACGGGACACAGATTTATTAGAACCCGATAAAACCGTTCAGTCGGTTGATGCAATCGTCCTGTCGGGCGGCAGTGCGTTTGGATTAGATAGCGCGGGCGGCGTTGCGCATGAACTTCGCGCTGCGGGGCGTGGATTTGCCGTTGGCGATGTCACCATCCCAATTGTTCCCACTGCGATCCTGTTTGATATGGCAAACAGTGGCGACAAAAATTGGGAAACCTCACCCTACACAGAATTGGGTCGTAATGCGTTTTTATCGGCGGATACCAAATTTGATATCGGCAGCGCAGGCGCAGGGTTTGGGGCCCTGTGCGGGGTAACCAAGGGGGGATTGGGGACGTCGTCTCTTACGTTAAAGGCTGGCGGTACGGTAGGCGCATTGATCGCAGCCAACCCCGTTGGAAACGCTTTGACACCAGATGAAAGACATTTTTGGGCAGCACCCTTTGAAATTGACAATGAATTCGGCGGGTATGGTATGTCCCAAAACATCATCCCCTCTTTAGGTATAGATCAAAGTAAATTGGGCGCCCTGCATCCGCAGGCCAACACCACAATAGGTATAGTTGCCACCGATTTTGATCTTGATAAATCAGAGCTAAAACGCCTTGCCATCGCCGCTCATGATGGTCTCGCGCGGGCCATTTATCCATCACACTTACCATATGATGGCGATTTAATTTTTGCTGTGTCGACAGGAAAAATCGAAAAACCAAAAGACCCCGTTTTGTTAAGCACCCTTTCGTCAGCTGCGGCGCATTGTGTTGCGCGTGCAGTGGCGCGCGGGGTCTATCATGCACAAGCAGAGGACGGTGATTTAAAACCCACGGCCCGCCAATTGATCGACGGCTAATCAGCCCTTTTCATGGAAGAAGTCATAGATTTTTTCGGCCATTGCAGCCGAAATGCCATCCACCGCCTTTAGGTCCGCAAGGTTCGCGCGCGACACGGCTTTGGCCGATCCAAAATGTGCCAAGAGTGCACGTTTGCGCGATGCACCAATGCCCGCAATATCGTCCAACGGATTTGCCGAAATCGCCTTGGCCCTTTTTGCGCGATGCGTTCCGATTGCAAAACGGTGCGCTTCATCTCGCATTCTTTGTACAAAATATAAAACTGGGTCATTTCGCTGCAATGCAAAAACAGAACGGCCCGGAATGTAGAACTCTTCTTTTCCGTGATCTCGGTCCACACCTTTGGCAACCCCAACCATTGGTACATCTTCTACGCCAAGCGTTTCCAAAATTTCAGCAACTGCACTGACCTGACCTGCGCCACCATCGATTAACAAAAGATCTGGCCAACTTTCTGAAGTGCGCTCTGGATCCTCTTTGATCAGTCTGGTGAAACGGCGGGTCATGACTTCTTTCATCATGCCGAAATCATCACCAGGGGTCAGGTTATAACCCCTGATGTTAAATTTACGGTATTGATTTTTCAAAAACCCGTCTGGCCCCGAAACGATCATGGCACCCACAGCATGTGCGCCCTGAATATGGGAGTTATCAAACACCTCAATCCGCTTTGGCGCGTCGTCCAGATCAAACGCCTCGGCAATGCCACGCAAGAGTTTGGCCTGTGTCGCGGTTTCGGACATACGCAGGGCCAAACTTTCCTTGGCGTTTCGCAATGCACCAGAAACAAGTTCAAATTTTTCACCACGTTGCGGATAGATCAATTCAACCTTGCGACCCGCCGCCTCGCTTAACGCTGCACTCACCAAATCCGCGTTTTCGATATCATGAGATAGGATCAGCTGGCGCGGTGCTTCTTTGCTGGAATAAAACTGCCCGACAAAGGCCTCAAGCACCTCTGCATGGGAATGATCGGCGCTAATGCGCGGATAAAAATCGCGGTTTCCCCAATTCTGGTTTGCACGAATGAAAAATACCTGAACGCAGGCCTGTCCCCCTTCGATATGCAGCGCGATAACATCCGCTTCGTTAACCGTGCGCGGATTGATGCCTTGGTTCGTTTGAACTTGGGTCATGGCGCGAATGCGATCCCGCAGTGCTGCGGCACGTTCGAACTCCATTGCTTCGCTTGCTTGCGCCATTTGCGATGCAAGTCTCTCTTGGATTTCGGTTGATTTTCCCGACAGAAATCGCTGTGCATCTTTTACAGACGCCCGATAATCGCGCGCGCTGATACGCCCAACGCAGGGTCCCGAACACCGTTTGATCTGATATTGCAAACAGGGACGCGTGCGCGTTTCAAACATCGCATCCGAACAATTACGCAGTTGAAATACCCGCTGTAACTGATTCAAAGATTTATTCACCGCACCCGCGCTCGCAAAGGGACCATAATATGCGCCTTTTTCCTTTTTGGCGCCACGGTGTTTTTTGATTTGTGGAAATTCATGTTCTGTGGTGACCAAGATATTCGGAAACGACTTATCATCACGCAACAGGACGTTATAGCGTGGCTTAAGTTGCTTAATCAGATTTTGTTCAAGCAGAAGCGCCTCTGTCTCGGTTTTGGTCGTCAGAAACATCATTTGTGCGGTTTCTGAGATCATGCGCGCAATCCGCGACGAATGACCCGTGGGGCGGGCGTAATTTGACACACGCACCTTCAAATTACGCGCTTTACCAACGTACAAAACACGCGCCTGTGCATCCAACATACGATACACGCCCGGCGATGCATCCAATTGCCGAACATACTTTAGGATTAGATTTGCACCCGTAAGGCTCAATTAACTGGTTCCCATTGAAGTTGAACTACACCCGAAGTCTTGATTCTGTTTTCGCTGCAATGATTATACGTCGAATTCAAGTTAAAAGCTGTCCACTGTTTCTGTGGATAACTCTGAGTATAACTTTCTGAAATAGCAATTTTTCCATTGATTTCAGGCCACTTCGTGAATTTGCACAAAAAATAGGCATTTTATTAAGTATTTGTTTTTGTTCATTATTTTTTAGTATTTTTGCCAAACTATTGTTTTTCTTAAGTTTTTATGAAAGTTATTTAAACAATTTTTTGACAGGTGGAACAACTTCAACGTATTTGGACATGATCACGCTACACAATCCCCAAAATATCTGGGGTTTTCCAACCCAAATGTTGCCCCCCGTCCACGCACAAAAGCTGCCCTGTTACGGCAGGTGCATCTATGAAATACCCAAGTGCAGCCGAAATATCAGAGGGATTTGATCCACGATTTAAGACGGTATTGTCGCGTTGATGCTGATATCGGACAGGATCTTCGCGATCGCCGCGAAGTGTGGGGCCAGGGCCGATCGCGTTCACACGGATTTTGGGTGCGAGCGCACGCGCAGATGTTTGCGTTAAGGCCCACAGCCCCATTTTGGCAATTGTATAACTGCTGAATTCAGGCGTAAGTTTTTTCACCCTTTGATCCAGCATATTCAAAATTAATCCCGCAGCAACAGGTTCGGAATTATCATCCAAACTTGGGTGCGGAACTTGATCTGCAAATTTTTGCGTCAATACGAATGGAGCACGAAGGTTGCTTTCAATGTGGCGGTCCCAGGTCGTCCGCGTCGCTGATTTTATGTTGTCGTATTCAAAGATCGACGCGTTGTTTACCAAAACAGTGATCGGGCCATCCAATGCCGAAGCAGCGCGTGATACCAACGTTTCCACTTGGGTTTCATCTAAGATATTTGCCTGCAAATGCGTTGCACGACATCCCATTGCATGGATTTCATCAACCACGGCACGGGCATCATCATCAGAACTATTGTAATGAACAGCAACATCATAACCGCGTTTGGCAAGATAGAGCGACATGTCACGTCCCAGTCGTTTTGCACCACCCGTGATTAATGCCCGCATACTGGCCTCCTATCCTACATCATAAATGCAAGATATAGCGTGTAGGCCCCCAGAAACAACGCCCCAATAGTGCGAGACATGCGCCATTTTAGAAACACAAAAGGTATCAAAACCAGCGCCGATGCCAGCATGACCCAAATATCGAGGGCAAAGAAGCTGGAGGACACATAAATTTGGTCAAAGAGTGTCGTAACCCCAATGATCCCCAGCAGGTTGAAAATGTTGGAACCAATAACGTTGCCCAATGCAACCTCGGCCTGATTGCGCAGGCCTGCCATCACTGTCGTTGCAAGTTCGGGCAATGACGTCCCAATTGCAATCAAAGTTAGACCAATAACCTCTTCACTTATGCCATAGGCACGCGCGATATAAACGGCATTATCAACCAAAATATCCGCACCCATCGGCAAACCAATCAGTCCGAGCAGCAGAAACCCCAAGACCTTCCACATGGGTAACTCGGGGTCTAGGCCCTCAAGATCATCGTCATCAGTCGATGAAGCGCCTGTTTGACAATTAGCACGCCACACCGCTGACCCAAGAAAACCTGCCAACATGATTAACAAAATGACTCCCTGCCACCATCCAAATTGTCCTGTGGCAGCAAGGGCGATAAATACGACGGTCGCGCCAAGCATGATGTAGAAATCTCGTCGTGTATCGCACTCTGAAAAGTCCAAAGTGGACAGGAGTGCGGGCATCCCAAGCACCAGCAGCACGTTGGCGATATTCGATCCAATAACATTGCCAATCGCAATGCCCGATGCCCCATCATCCACCGCGCTGATCGCAATCAATAATTCTGGTGCAGACGTTCCAAATGCCACAATGGTTAAGGACACAATTAGCGCGGGCAGCCCAAGGCGCAAACTTAGGTTCACGGCACCGCGCACCAACAAGTCACCTGATAGGAGAAGAATGACCAACCCCACAAGGGACATTATCCAAACCATTTTATCAGCCCTTATTGCATCGGCACTGTGAGGTGCTGATCAAGAATTTCCCACATTTCCCGCAACGCCGCGCATTCAATTTTCCCTGTCCCGGAAATCGTAGTTTTCCAAACATCGCAAGGACAACCATCCCGACCAAAAATATTGAAACAACCTTGATAATCATATCACAAACCAAACCGAGAGAGTGCGATGCGCTCTTCCAACGTGCCAACAACACTATCGGAAATTGACAGGCCAAATCGTTGTGAAAATGAGCGTTTCTGTTCGATCACACGCAATTTGACCTTTTCGCCAAATCGGTCCTTTAGGGTTGGGACCAGATGTCCAATTTCATCGATCAGACCCAATTCTTTCGCACGCTCAGCCAGCCAAACTTCGCCAGTAAAGACATCAATATCTTGGGTAATCTTACCGCCGCGCGCAGTTTTTATATGCTGGATAAATACGTCATGCACATCCCCCAGAATGGATGTTAGGCGTTCTACGTCCTCTTGCTTTTCCTGGCGGAATGGATCCAGCATGGATTTCGACTTGCCTGCTGTATAAACGCGCCGCTCAATCCCATAGCGGGCGATAAAATCCTGCAAACCAAACCCTGCGCTGATCACACCGATCGACCCAACAATTGATGCAGGGTCCGCAAAAATTTCATCAGCGCAAGAGGCCAACCAATACCCACCAGATGCCGCAACATCCTCTACAAACGCGAAAACTGGGATTTCCTTCTCCTCGGACAGGCGCCTAATACGTGACCCGATCAGCGAACTTTGAACTGGCGATCCACCTGGTGAATTTACGGAAATGGCAACCGCTGCAGGTTTTCCTTTGGAAAACGCGCGCTCTAACACTTGGGCCAATGCCGCATCGTTTAATGCACTGCGACCACCTGTCCCGATCATGCCATGCAACCGCACAACATTGACCGAGGTTGTTTTTTTTAAAAAGGGCAAGCGTAACTTCATGGCTCGCATGTAGACTCGACATGCTTCACAAACAAGGCATCAGGAAAATCTTTTGCCAAAATTTGTGAAATTATCACGATATTAGCTGCGCAATCGCCACCCCGTTGCAAATATCCATGCGACAACGGCGATACAGGCAGAGGTAAATCCGCCAATGGCGACAAGGCTGAACAAAATTGGCACATCCGCCAGCCCGAAAAACGCCCAACGGAAGCCCGAAATTAGGTAGACGACTGGGTTAAACATGGAAATGGTTTGCCAAATCGGTGGCAGCATTGACGTTGAATAAAACGCGCCCCCCAAAAACACCAAGGGGGTCACCACCAACAACGGCACCAGTTGCAATTGTTCAAAATTCTTCGCCCAAATTCCGATAATGAACCCAAGCAGCGAGAATGACACACACGTTAGCACCAAAAACAAAAGCATGACGGCAGGATTTTGTATCACCAAATCAACAAAAACTGCTGAGGTAAATAGTATCACCAATCCAATTAACAGGGCCTTGGTCGCGGCGGCACCGACATATCCCAACAGAATTTCAAAAAAGCTAATCGGCGCAGATAATAGCTCATAAATCGTTCCGATAAACTTTGGAAAATAGATACCAAACGATCCATTTGATGTTGCCTGTGTCATGACACTTAACATGATTAAACCCGGCACAATAAAGGCACCATAAGTGACGCCTTCAACCTCTTGGATACGGCTTCCTATCGCGGTTCCGAAAACAACAAAGTAAAGCGATGTCGAGATTACGGGCGAAATAAAGCTTTGGGTGAGGGTGCGGAAAAAACGCGCCATTTCGAATTTGTAGATTGCACCGACTGCACGAAGGTTCATTGCTGCCCCTCCTTCAAAAGTTTCACGAAAATATCCTCAAGCGAAGATTGATTGGTTTGTAAATCTTTCAAAACAATCCCCTGCTCACCCAATGCTGCCATCAATCGCGCGATTCCCGTGCGTTCGGCCTGAGTGTCATATTCGTAAATCAACTGGGTGCCATCATCGCTTAGTACAACGCGGAATTCACTTAATCCTTCTGGCACTTGTTCCATCCGATTTTGCAATTCCAATGTCAGAGATTTTTGCCCCAATCGTTTCATCAAGGCTGCCTTTTCTTCGACCAAACGAATGCTGCCGTTTGCGATAACCGCAATACGATCAGCGATGGCTTCGGCTTCTTCAATGTAGTGGGTTGTCAAAATAATCGTCACACCGTCTTTGCGTAATTCTTCAACAACTGCCCACATACTTTGACGCAACTCAACATCCACGCCTGCCGTTGGTTCATCAAGAAACAGCAAACGAGGTTCATGCGCCAATGCTTTTGCAATCAACACACGGCGTTTCATACCACCTGACAGCTGCATGATCCGGCTATCTTTTTTGTCCCACAACGACAATGAACGCAGAACCTTTTCAACGTAGGCATCATCTTTGGGTTTCCCAAACAAACCACGCGAAAAGCGGATCGTATTTATGACCTTTTCAAATGGTTCTAGGGTGATTTCCTGTGGCACCAGCCCAATCAATTTGCGCGCCTCGCGGTATTGGCTTTGAATATCAAAACCGCCCACTTTTATCTGACCTGATGTCGGCACTGATATGCCGCATATCGTTGAAATAAGCGTTGTCTTTCCCGCTCCGTTCGGACCCAGTAGCGCAAGGATTTCACCTTCTTTTACGTTCAGCGATGTGTTTGAAAGTGCCGAAAACCCATTTTCATACGTTTTCGACAGTACATTAATTTCCAGAATGTTCCGCATCTACCAATCCTGCTATCTTTAACAGTTTCTTATTGTATTGATCATGATTTGTACATTGTCTGGGTTTGCGTCTGGAGTGATGCCATGTCCTAGATTGAAGATGTGCGGTCCGCCTTTGAGAGCGTTGACGATGCGCTTGGTCTCGATGATCAGATCATC